>VFQN01003905.1_pt1 | contig 20410 bp, 10 predicted proteins | sample 3512371 | NCBI WGS metagenome assembly VFQN01 (sample SAMN10412370, study PRJNA504923) | tailings metagenome | isolation source: Replicate 2 from Balatoc abandoned mine | place: Philippines: Itogon, Benguet | collected 2017-08-28
TGGTCGAAGTGTAGTGCAGCGAAGTTTGATGAGACAGAATCTTCGAGCGGTAGGTAAAGTTAATTTTATTTCACCTTCATCTTTCCCCTCGCTGCCTCTATTGATTTCTTTCGCCTCTAACAATTCTTATTTGTTTCTTTAGATATCTTCTCTTTCTCGCTCAATTGATGATGCCGAAAAGCGGCTCGAATGTTTGGGAATGACACTTTCGAAATGCATAGACTTGCTGCAAAGAGTCAAGCCAATCTAGATTGAATCTCATATGCATCTGCAGTGGATGATTCTTTGTGATTCACTAATCTTGCTCCCTTCCTCACAACTCTTTCCCTATCAACAGCAATTGATTCAGATTATTCCACAAAATTTGTGCATTCTCTGTTTTATTTATTCTATTATTGGTTTCGATTTCGATGCGGTCTTCCATTTTCTGCCTATTAACTTGGGATTTTACAGGCAGTCTGTGGATCAAGGTCGTTTTAGAAATAACGATTGGTTCCTTGTATCGTCACCTTTTCACTCCCAATAGATAGTTTTGATTGAATTAATTTGTTTTTGTTGTTTGGTGTTTATTTTGGAGAAATTTTTGTGATATGATGGAGAATGTGTGATCCAAAAGGGGGAAATATTACTCTAACTTGAATAGATTTACAGACAAGCCTCTCTTCTTGACTTTCGAATCCCCGTTTATGTTTTCTTCTTTCCTTATTTGTATTTGTTACTATATCCTTACCAACAAATAATAGTAAATACCGGTAGAGGCAAGAGTCAAAAAAAGAAAATTATTCACTTCACAATAATCCTAATTATGAAAAATAAATAAATTCCATAAATTATTATTTTTGTTTTTTCTTTGGAAAAGAGAATAACAATTATCATTTCAAAGTAAGGATAGAGAATAGTTGTTAGTGTCATAATCTTACTTAGTACCTAATATAATTTATGAGGGAGGAAAAGTCTTCCCATAAATCTGCGTTGCAGCTTTATGAGAGAAGACTTTCGACCAGGACTAAGTTCATTCGATTATGAGAGTTTATTCTTTCCTTGAAGCTTGGAACCCGACTTTGGACCTTTCATGATTCCTATGATGAAGTTTGGATGGTTAAATGATGTGGAAAGAAGATGAAATTCAGAGGATACTCCTCAATGTTCAACAACTTTAATAAACTCTTTCAAGATATTCATATAACCTAACATGAATAAGATTGTTATTCTTTTGTTTTGATCAAATTCTGAAAGATAATACTTTTTGAGAAACGTATTTGTCAATCTTGCAAGTGAAAAGTTCTTCATCATGCTTCACATCCGGTAATAGCGAAGAGTAGCACCAAACTAAAACACGATCAATGGAGGGGAGAATCATTTGAAATTGGACGTACAGACAAGCAACAGGATCACTAATTGCTTTAAAATTTGATTCAGAGAGGATCCGAACCAGAGATCCAGGTGCTGGGAGGATTTGGCGACCAAGTAAAGTAAAGCTGCTTCAACTTTAATTGAATCAAGTTATTGATTTCCTTGTCGCAAAGTAGAACTTTAGGTTCACATGATTTATTCACAAGGAACATGTTATTCTGCGAGAAGTACAAGACCACTTCAGAGAGACAGATCCTGATATAGTAATGGTTGGAATGAGTTGATTTTTCTTCTCCGAGCTCATAAGCTTTGTTATCTTCGGTGCTTTTTCTGTAATTAAGTAAATGGAAAAACATTTGCACCAACGCAGTCCTTCACCAGTGAAGAGAACTGACGCTTCTCGCACTTTGACTATCCCGACCTCATCATCTTTCCCAACCTTACTCAACCTTCAAGACAATCCACATTAAGAAACCAAAAATCAGACACCAAACATTCGGATTGGGTAATTAAAGAAAAGAGGCTCGAAGTTTCTTCGCCGAGTTGTTTGAGATTGTTTTGGGAGGTGTCACGGTGTAAAGTGAGCAGGGAGCAAGACCTCAGGGGCGCGAGCAGTAGAGCACGTAATAAAAGAAAGAGCTGTTTTCACAGAGTTCTGTGAACTAAAGATCTATTAAGAAGGTTTTTAATTTCTTCTTTCTCTTTCAACGAACAAATAACTTGTCCACGAATTGGTTCGTCTCAACGAAGTGAATGACCTTTCTGATGTCATTTTAAAATGCTGCATTAAAATCGATCCCAATAGAAATCTAGATACAAGTAATTTATAAATAGCTCAGGCAATATGGTGCCTCTCCAAATTCTCACCATCACTGAGAAGGTTGTCCTCGTGAATGATATCCGACATCAAAGATCTTTACAACCGGCGACTCCATACATCCTCCCTCACAAACGACCTACCAACATCTGCACCACTTTCCTCTATGATATCACCTTCTCTCTCGATGGTGGCCTCACTCTCATTCGAATCGAAAGATCCAAGACTGACATCGTGTGTTTGGTGCAGGCACTGGTGTTGTATTTCCCATCGTATCAGTTTTCGGCCCAGACGTTATTCCAACCTCCCGATCAACATATCCGAGATCTTGTGGAGTTGCAAGAGTTTCTGAATCGTATCTTCAGCATCGATGTTGGGAATCGCATGATCCAGTATCCGAAGATCGTAGGTTTCTTCGATGGTGTGTTTGGTCGAAGTGTAGTGCAGCGAAGTTTGATGAGACAGAATCTTCGAGCGGTAGGTGGTTTCTTTTCATATGTAACTTTTCTGTTCTAAAGTACTCTTTTTTTCTTTTACTTCAACATCCTTGTCTTTATTTCTTCTGCAGATGTCGAATCTTGAGCGAGCCATCGATGGGACCGGCAAACGGCTTGACAATTTGGAAAGGACTCTTTCTCAATGTATTGATCTGTTGCTGAAACTTCAAGTAGGTGAAGACAAAACAAGAAATGTAGTTTATCAAGAGAAAGATCCAGGTGGCCGCAAAGCCAACAGATGAACTAAGAGGTACCTTTCGAGACTACCTCCTCCCACCCTTCATGATTTCTTGAGGCTATGCTGCTGTTACTATAGTTACAAGACAAGTTACCAACATGTGTTTTACTCTCATATATCATCTTTTTTCTTTACAGCTTTCAATACGATCATTGTTTGAATGCTTCCTTTTACTTGTACCAATCGCCTACGAAAATAAGATCCAGAAAACTTTACTGGATTCTTCACACCTTTTGTTTTTGAAATTCACTTATGATTACTACCTGAACAACTCTGTTTCATTCTTTTTTCATGCTATATATTGTCTTTGACAGTTGTTTACTATTTATGTCTTCTTTGTATTCTTCCTTTCCTTTACTATTCCTTTTCTCTTTTTTTTCGAATTGTTTTTGTTTTTAGCCTTTTCTTCCCTTTCCACTCGTGATAGTTTCTTTTCCATCTGTTTGGACCAGTCTACTCGTAGTATAGTGTCTAATATCTGAAGCTCCTCCTCTGTAATCCCCAAAAATAACTTCCTTCACGGCTCTATCAAATTGAGTGAACAATACAGACATAAATACCACTCAACAATTCAATTAATTTTTAATGTAATACATTTACGATCTGATCTGATCTGATATGATTTACGAACGCATTTCAATAGTCAAAAGAACAAAGAAATAAAGAGAAAATCATGGGGAAAGAAAAAAAGACCTCTAACAACTCTCATATCAACACTGAGGACATCTCTCAAATAACCTTTTTCAATCTTTTTATTCTTCTTTTTTATTCCACTTTCTCTTTCTTCTCTTCCCTTTAATTTCTCATATAATTTTATTGTATCATTTATTGTATTCCTAAACCGGCAAAAAACTTGTCTCTAGACATACAACGCTCTCTAGACATAAACAAATATAATTCATCATATATAATCATAAATCTCACAACAACACTGCACTGTATATTATACTACAAACTACAAACCTTTACTACAACTACGATTAACCATATCTCCTGACATCACATCACAGCAGGAAATACGCAGAATGCCATCTCTATCTGTCACTTGCAATCTGTCTATCATGACAAAGACTACAATAAAAGTAACGTCATAAAAATTCATGTTTATTGACTGAACAGTGATCAGTATAAATATCAAAGAAAAACAAAAAAAAAGACAAACAAACAACAATAAAAATGAAAATGAAAAGAAACGAATAGATTGCATGGATCGCTTCATCATAATATATAATTCAGTTATCTTATTCAGTAGATTTATGAAGATTCCTTGAGCCTCATTAGAATATCATTCCCTTAATCTCACCTCTTACTCCCGCCTCGCTCAGCTCCACATACCGAACACAGCAAGTAATGGTCATACTTTGATCCTTCATGTTTGAAAGTACATGCTTCACAAGTCCATGAACTTGTTTGGAAGGGTCTGCTATTCGAATACAACACCTCAACTTCTCCATCATCGTGCTGCTGGGTATTCGTCGTCATCATAGAGCTTTGACTAGTATTATGACTCATATGCATACCATTTTGCAAGAAATTAGTCGAAGAATTTCCTGAATCCTCTGTAATCGAAGTTAAAGAGAGTTTGTCGACTAATTCGTCTGAATTTGATCGTCTGAAACTTTGTCTCATAGCCGAATCACCATTAAGTCTTGAATCAGTACTATTCGCAGTAGAAGAAATTGACGATGAAGAAGAGTTGTTTCCTCCTCCACTATTGCTATTTGCTGTTGTCGTTGGGTTTAAACCTAATACAGCATTTACATCTATTGGTGTTAACTGGGTAAAATTTGATTTCTTCGGACCATTGCGGGTCGTGGAAAGGGACGAGTATCGTGTTGTTGCTAATCTTTGTAATGAAGGAGCTGGCTGCATTGCTGAAGATGATGAATGAAATGCTGGTGACTTTGGAATAAACGAGGACGAAGGAAGAGATGATGAAGTTGGAATCTGGAAATGAGCTTTACCATTATCATCGTATCGCTCTGCAGCAATCATATGAACATGTTCATTATACATAGAAGGACTAGCGATTCCATTCTTTCGATCTTCTTCATCTTCCATTAAACTTTCCTTTGCTATTGTGCGAAGAATATGACTTGTAGGTGTAGTTGGTGGGAGACCTTTATCTGGACTATTAGTCTTACTGCCAACCCTTGGACTGTTTAGATTCAACTTCCCTAATGTTCCACTCTCCGCACCTATTTTCTCCATCCCTCCACTAACAATACTGCTGCTAGCTCGTGGTGAACCAGATATTGGTGAAGAGAAGTTAAACATCTTTTCATTCTGGTAAGAACTCGGTGGCAGACTTCTACTAGGTGTTAAAGGTACAGGCATCATCATATCATTTAATTTTAATTGTTTTAATACTTTCCCACGCTTTGATGATGTTGTGATACGATTTGTTGTTGAACTTGGTGGTGATGTTAAGTCAAAATAACTTGTCTCTGAATGGTAAGTTGGACCACTCTTCTCTAAAGGTGGAGGGATCGTTAAACCAGTTAAATACTCATCTGTCGAAGGTGATGAAGATTGTAAATGTAACTTCGCCCGGTTTAAGATCAAGCCATCTTGAGTCTTAAGATCAATTGGAGTGGGTGTCGAGGTCTCAGTCGGAGCAGAGTACGATCGATTGAACAGTGGTGTCGTTGGAGATAAATGATTCATCTCCAACCATTTCCCCGAGATCTCTCTCTTATCTGTGGTGTTGTTACTCATTTGACTAACTTCAGGAGTATTGCTCTTTGACCTGCGGTGACTATAACTCGATGATCCAGCAGCAGAGGAATTCGAATCATGACGAGAGAGCTTTCGGCTACTCCTATGAAAGGATTTATGAGTAGTCGATGGAGGAGTCTTTGTTAATGCGTCTGATAAAGATATCTTTGGAATATAATTACTGGTAGCAATAGTAGTTGCTTCTTCTTTCTCTAATACAACAACAGGACTGGCGACGACATTATAATTACTTCTACTATAAGATAAGGATAAAGGTGCTTGTGATAGAGTATTATTACCCATGGGCATCATCATTTGACTATAATGTGTTGTTGTACTACTACCACTATTATTACTATTATTACTATTATTTTCATTATTATTATAATCATTGGATATTTGCATACTATTACTATTATTATTGTTGTTACTATTGCTACTATTATGATATGGGAAACTCGCATTATTAAGAAGGTTAGTGGTATTACTATTATTATTATCATCGTCATTTGAGATATTACTATGTGGTATTTCAATTCTTAAATTAAATTGAGCATCTTTGATCCCTAAATTAAAAATTTTACTCATCCCAGTTGAGGTAAATAAACCATACTGTGAATTAAATGATACTTGCTTCTGTAATAATGGTTTTGGTGAGTTATGAGCGGTTGGAGAGGTGGTAATAGGGACCGGAGGAGGTGGAGGAAGGACAGTATTAATCATTGGTACGTGTGGTAGGGTTGATGATGAATCAATCACCATAGAACCTGTTGAAATCTTTCTTTCTAATTCATTGACGTCATTCTCAAGGAAGGTTGCAGTAAAGGATGTTCTTTTCCTTCTAACGGCTCCTTCATTATTCATATCACTGTCATTGATTCCTTTCATTCCTTCTTCGTCATCGTCGTCATCACTGCTTTCGATCTCGTAAGGCATCACTTCTGACGTTGCTGACCAGTCAGTCGAACAATACCTTTCATCCACTGGCTTCACAGGTATAAGAAGACTTTGAATCGAAGCATCGGTGTTACAACGACTTATATGCTCTCGATCATCCATAGATATGTTATACTGTGACTTCCTCTTCTTATTCACAGCAGGTGTTGTAGGTGATGTATTATAAGACGACATCGATGGAACACTTGATGGGATTAAGGAATCTCTTCTAATATTATTGGCAGGATCAAACTTTGATATAAATTTCTTTAAATTTGCTGTATGATCAACATAAGAATGAAATAATTGTAAGATATATAAACGATTCTTATCCTAAAACAACAAGATAAGTGATGAGGAAGAAATCAGGAGGCGAGGAAGGGTTTACTTACATCAGTATAAACGGTTGGAACAATTTCGCGTGGTTTAATAAATTTAACAAATTCTACTAATTCAGGATAAGAGGAATGTTCACTATATGGTATTAATTGTACGGAGATGTTATCTTTCTCCTGATAGGCATGTGATTTATTATAATTACTAGAATCAGCCCATCCTGTTGGTATAAACACTAATGCGTGAGTAAATAATAAGAATTCTACTGGGCATATTGGGAATGAAGTTGCTGAGAAAGAAGGTGCGGTAGAGGAGGGAGAGGTATTCGTGGGAGGGGATGGGGTAGTCATAGAGGGACGATATAAGGACGATGATGGTGATGTTGTTTTTGTTTGATGATGATTAAGTTCCTTTGGTTCACAAAGATATTTATATTTTTCTTCATTTAATTGTTTAATTGATTGTTCGATAAATTCAAATTTTGGTTGAAAATAAGAACCAATCCAACCAGCAAAGTTCATACTAACAATATGAATATTTGCATCAAATGGATTGATTGTAAAGAAACCTTGATCAAAATATGGTAACAATTCTGGTATTTGTTGAAAGATTAAATATTTTTCTTTATCTAAATAAATTTTTGATAAGAAACGCGTCGAAGAGGAAGAGGATGATGACGGAGAGGGAGTAGCATAGTTATTCTTATTGGAGTTACCTTTCGCTGGTGGTGAAGAAGATGATGACGGTGGAGCATCAGAACTTACTTTCCCATTCTCTGAAGATGATAAATATTCTAATATTGGAGGATCATTATTGTTCGGTTTTTTTAATAATTCTTCACATATTCGTTGTAATATTCTTTCCTTACCAAGGTTATAAGTTCCTATATAAACAATCCCATGGTGTTGATCATGCTTGTTAAAAAACTCTCTCATCATCATAATCATCTTATTTATTGCAATATCTTGTGGTATAAAAGAATGTTTCGGATGAGCATAGGTTGTATCAAGGTATAACTGGTCAATATTAATATTCTGCAGTGCAGGGTATGACCTCATTCTCTCATGAAATCTCATATCACCTGTATGTAAATGATAAGTTTGACTTGACTTTATATGAAATAAGATCATGATAGCACCAGGACTGTGATTTGCATCAAGGAAGGTATAATCTATGTCATGGTTGAGCGAGTACTTCTGATTTAGCTCACGTGCTTGTATCAGGTGATGATTCTGTAGTTTCATCACATTCTTTAGTAAATTAGCAGTAATTGAGGAACAATAGATTATCCCATCATTCCAATAGGTATGTAAACCCGTGTAATGATCACTATGATAATGAGTTAAGAAGTAATGACGATCAGTGATCTTTGGTATATGATTTAATGAATAATGAAATCCATCAATTAAGACAGAATCAATATCAGGTAATTTATGAACAGATTTATGTTGTTGCATGATCGTAGAAGGTCGAGAATCACCCTCTTTTTCGCCTTCTAATTATCGGTGAACGAATCGAGAACCACAGGAAATAGGTCTTTCACTCGTTGAAGGAAAGCAGCGAAACCCCAGAACTTTCAAAAAGTAACGAAGGTAATAATCTCTGACTACGCTCACCCTAAATGCTGCTCGTTTAGTTGTATTTGAGAAGGAATTGTTGAGTGAAGTCTGAATAAAATGAATAAAAAAAAAAAAAAACAATCACAACCGCCACTACATCACTACTGCGCACTACTTGGAATTTTTGGCAGAGATAGTACAGAAGAAAAACAGCAGTTTGGGGAGCCCTAGATTCAGAAATTGGGGAAAAGCACGTTTAAGAAAGACAAATGATTCGAGCATTTTAAATTTAAAGGTCATTTAGAAGCTCATTCATACATTACACATTACAATATTGGGGAAGATTGATATGAAAATACGATATCATCTCCTATACGATATCAGCTAGAATGAAAAGAAGGTCACTTATAATCCTACACCTATAATAAATATATTAAATATCACAAGAAGTATTGATAATATCACGTTGTAATTTATCAAAAAAACCATCAACCCAATCAGCGACTGAATCATTTCTCATCAAATTAGCACGCGCTGATGTAAAGAGATCAGTAATTTGATCTTTCGTGATCTGCTGTAACAAGCGTGATGCCATCGCTCTTCCTTCCTCTGAAACGAGCAACTTTCCTGTCCAAGAACAACCTGGTAATCCATGAACTTGCACATGACAGGTAGCAGCATCGTCCCATACAGTCAATTCATGCCACTATCAATAAATGAGTGAGAAAATGACTAAAAAGAAGAAATAGTCACAGTAGTATTATGATTACCTGTTGTAAGTCAAAATAATTTGGCCAAAAGTTTTTATGTTTTAAATTCCAACCATATCCTAATGTTCCACCAACATCATGGATATAAACAAATGGTTGATGTTTACATGAATCTTTCGTCTTTTGTAATCGTTTCTCTGCTGATGAGACAGTCGTATCATCACCAGTATCAAGACAAATTAAGCCTTGATTACCATCAAAATTATCGCAATGTGAGATAAATGATGCAATGACAGATAATGCATGTCTCGCAACGGTTTGAGTGTTATCGTTATCATTCTTATGATAGTTCGGGAAGATAAACAACTCATACCACGAGAATCCTTCTTCAACAACAGTCTGATTGGCAGGATCTTTATAATATTGAATAAAATCAGCATCGTAGTATTCATCAATCTTAAAATAAGCAATAGCGGAGGTGAAAGTAACTATAGGTGCTCTCTTATTCCAATCACCCGACTTCACTAACTTCATATCCATCCATCCTGACATCACATCTTCACTATCATAACCATGAATAACTTGAATGTAAGTCCTAAAGACGGTCACATTTGCTAAGAAAAGGCACAAAGAAGAGAAAAGCGACTTACCATGGTTCAATCGGACAGTTATGGCATCTGACGGTCAAAGGGACAGATTGATCAGCACCAAATCCGGTAGCCCACAATAATCTTTGTGAGACAACAGAAGAATAGACCTCCTCGTTGGCGCGACCCCAAGTACGGAAGACAGAGTTATACTGTTGATCGTATTTAATCTTGATTGCGATTTTTTCACCATTAAATTTATAGGCACAGTAGAACTTAGGTGTTGTTCCACCGATTGGATCCGCGGGATCAGGTTCTACGAAGTCACAGTCAATGGTTTGGTGGGTCTGAAGGTTCAGTGGATTAGGAGGTCCGTTAAACAGGTCTTTCGAGGAGATAGACTTTTCTTCCTCAGGAAACCAGACATTAGCTTGCGAAATATACTCATTTCGAGTTGCTTTGTCGGTGACAACCTTGCTAAAGGCTGATAGACAGGTAAAGCTTAAGATGATGAAAGCTCTCAACATTTTCTTCAATAAAATTCAACTTCCGTAAATCCTCAAATACCCAAATACAGAACGAAGATTTTCTTAATAGAGCACGAGAGATCGACCCATATTGACTTTTTCTTGCTTCTCTTTCGATGTACTACACTTCTGTCCTACAAATAGATCAGAGGAAAAATTAGATTCACCGAAGACCTCTTTCATTCTTCACTTTTCATTGATAAATAAATGAATACAACCCATGTCTAACGCTTCAAAAACAAAGAACAAAGAACAAAGAAGAAAAAATTCAACTATTACATTAATTTAGATGATCCTTCACTGCAACTTTGGATACAATTGCTCCAATCACATCTCTTTCATCCTTATTCAACTTAAACAACTTCTTTATCCTTTCAACCTTCTCCTCTACCATAAGATGAGATTCTATCGCATCGACTGCAATTTCATTCTCCTTAAATGTGGTTGCGATCTTTGCAAAAAGCAATTGGCTAATCTCTCTCGCAATCGCGGTAAGTTCGCTCTCCTCTGTATTTGCAGCGAACAGTCGAACCAGAGCGATGTTACAGGTGGGAATGCTTTCATTCACCGAAAACAACTTGACTGCACTGTTTATGCTTGTTGTGGGAGCTAATTGGTAATATATTTCAGTTTCAAGGGATTTAGCTACCATCTGTTTTGTCTCTCGAAAGAATAATGCTCGAATAATACCATTACGAAGATGGAACGCATTATAGACATGATCAAGATTAACTATTACTAAACTTGCTTTGACAACTGGAAGTAGAACATCCAAAGGAACAGTAAGTTGTCTTTCACTATGAAACTGTGTGATTGTTTCATAGAAGAAGGTTTCAATCCTCACAGGAAGAGACTCTTCAGACTGAATATTGACAAAAGTCTTAATCTCTGCTTTATCTTCAAGATTAAAGAACGAGGCATAAGCGTCGTTTTCCCCTTCAACCTGCATAATTTCAACAATAAAAGAGATCACAACTAACTTTAGTTATTTGATTATTTTCCGAATTTTACCTCACTGCCGAAATCATAGTTACGGATAAGTTACCTCTACCGCTTTAAGTTCAAGATGAAAAGATAGTGGCAGAGATGAGTAGAGAGATAGGATATTGAAGCAACTAGAAAGATGTAGGGAAAGCTTGTGTCACAGTTTGGACACAATTTAATTCCAACTTCAAGTAAAAAACAAAAGCAAATGTCGAAAGGTGAGGAAACTAAGATTGTAATTGTTGGTGCGGGTTTTTCTGGTCTTTGTATGGGTATCCAACTCCTGAGAAACTCCTTCCATGATTTCATTATCATTGAGAAAAGCAGTCAAGTCGGTGGTACTTGGTGGGATAACAAATATCCAGGCGCTGAATGTGATGTGGAGTCTCATTTATACTCGTTTTCCTTTGAGAGGAACCCTAACTGGAGTAGAGTATTTTCTGAAAGTGATGAGATCCAACAGTACATGCAAAACACTGCCAAAAAGTATGGTTTGCTCTCGAAAATTCACTTTGAAGAAGTCGTGAAAGAGAATGAATGGACTGGAGAACACTGGATCGTGAGTACAAACAAGGCGAAGTACAAGAGTCAGTTTTTAGTGTTTTCATCGTCTCCTTTGCATTATGCCAGTTACCCTAATATCCCTGGCATTGAGACTTTTGCAGGTCGAATCCTTCACACATCGAAGTGGGATCGCACATTCGATTTCAAGGGAAAGAGGGTGGGTATGATCGGGTGTGGAGCTTCTGGTGTTCAAGCCGTTCCCTTCCTCCAACAACAAGCTACGCACTTGGTGGTACATCAACGCACTCCGCAGTGGATCATTCCAAAGTTCAACCGCGACTTCACCGGTTTAGAAAAGTGGTTGTTTCGAGTTTTTCCTTTCTTAACATGGTTGTACCGTGTGATCTTGTTCTACTACCATGAATTATTGTTCAAAGCTTTCGCCAAAAATTCACTTCTTGGCTCTATTATGATGGTCTTTAGTCAGATTTATCTTTGGTTCTGCATTTCTGACAAAGAATTACGTGTTAAACTCACTCCGAACTATCCTCTTGGTTGTAAGAGAATCCTACTCACCGACAACTTCTACCAGCATCTCGACAAACCCAATGTTACTGTGCTTGTGAACGATCCTATTGATCGTATTACCAAGGATAGTATGATTGTGAAAGGTAAAGAATACAAGATCGATGTATTAGTGCTGGCGACAGGTTTCGATATTACTGGGGGCATTAACTCAGTCAAAATTGTTGACACCAAAACTCAAAAAGACACTAAGTCTATCGCAAGTCAGTACTATGGAGTCTATGTAAAGGAAATGAAGAACTTCTTCACCTTATTAGGATATAACTCAGGCACGACTTACACTTCTCTTCTCTTGTACATGGAAAGTCAAGTGAATCATATTGTGGAGGTGCTGAAATACATGACCAAAGAAGACAAGAAAACTGTGCAAGTGAATTCGAAGGAATTTGATGAGTTCAATGACAAAATTTTTGAAATATCAAAGGGTTTGGTGTTGGATCAATGCAAGAGCTGGTATTTAAGAGACGGTAAGAACCTTGCATTATATCCCGAAAGTGTGCTCCGCTTCGATCATGCTCTCCTGGATATTGACTTGAAGAAAGCATTAATCTTCAAATAAAATACAAGAAATGAAATCATGAAGAATTTCTGAAATGTGGAGAAAATTCACATCAACTTCAAATTTTGCTATTTTAGCTGTATTTTAAGATTTGGAGTATTCTATGTTGTGAGTTCATTAAATTTGTCTTTTTATTTCATAAAAAATCTGCAAATAAACATTAGAAAAGATCTAAACAGAAAATTCATTCTTAAATTTAACAAAAATAAATAAAAGTTTGAATGCAACACGATAACCTCTTTCGTGCTCGGTGTGTTGACAAACAGTAATTTTCTAATTTTACGCCTCTACAGACTTTTCAATTTCTTGAGATTTGTAAATATCGTTTTTTCTATTAATTTGAATTTTGTCATTTGTGTGGCTCTCATCATAAGAACAACAACAATCACAAAACAATCACAAAACAATTGCAACACAACAAATTAGATCATGGATTGAATAAGAACATGAAGTTTGTATCGTGAATGAATGAATCAATGGAAGATGTTTGATTGAAAGGTAAGAAAGAGGGACAATAAGTCTTCTTATTTTGATGCATTTTTTGTTTTTTGGATGATTGTTCATTGGAAATGATGACCATTACCTTCTTTTCCCGGATGATTCGATCACTGATTCGAACAATTAGATTCGCATTTTGCATCTCTATCATGCTAAGCCAGCGTTGGTAGGGATTGTCTAATCCGATGAACTCTTAATTTCTTCTATGTATGTCCTTTATTCTTGTATTGCTACTCAACCTTATGATTGGAGATGATGTTGATTATTCTTTTCCCGGCTGAATCGATCACTGATTTCATCTAAAAGATTCGTAAGAGAGGGTTTCCTCTCTTATGCACCACGAGATCTTGCCAGAGCGAGTGGTGTGACTGATCCAGTCTATATGGTTGTGTTTTTGTACTACTTGTATTTGTGTGGAGATGAGGATATTGAAAATAACCTTAGGACACCTTCTTATCGTTAAGGTTTCTGTTATCGTAAACTTTATGGCCTTAACGAGATGAGACGAAAAGTTTTTCTGATTCACACACTACTTATCATTGACCTTTTTTTTGTATTTTATTTCCTCGAACAAATTTCTAATAATCTTCTTTAATAGGTTTATCTTAACCCAATCTATAATGATCTAATCTAACGGAATAATCGATGAATTGAATGTCAGATGATGATGGTAAGTGAATATTCTAATCGATAGAGGGATAGAGATGCTTTTTGCGTACTGCTTTGTTGTGTGTCTTTTGTTTATTTTGAAATTGTTGTTCGAAGGAAGGAAGGGGGAGATGAAGATTACCTAGATGACGAGTCCGAGGTATTGTGGGCCCAAATCCATTCACTCACTTTATCATTCAGAAATGATGGACACCGAGGCATTTGTCTGATCACCCCATCCTTCTCTTCTATATCCTTTCATGTATTATTCAACAGCGCACGTTGATGATTGCATGGATTTTTACGCAAATCTTGATAACATGATAGATAAGATATGCTGCCTTCCTACTGAGTGCGCTGTCCTTTTCTTTTCCCTCTCTGATTACAATTGATTGTTTCATTCAACCTTTCTAATGACTCCTTTCTCTTAGATTTGATCACAGTAATTCTGCTTCGAGGTTTGACGCTCTTGAATAAAAGCTGGATATTCTCTTAGTAATCATGTATGTTTCATACCTTACTTATGACATACTTTTGCTTGCGTTGTGTATTGAGGTAGTGGTTTATTGTTGGGGAGTGATAGCAAATTTCAATTCAAAGCATAGTTCAGCTGATTTTTTTCTTCATTGAAAGAAACTGAAAGATAATTGTTACCATAACATTGTTTGACCCAACTACCACCACTCTTCTTATTCTTCTATACATTCCATTCATATTACATCTATATGATGCTAAAACTATTGTGGGAATCTCTCTGACTGTATGATCTAAAGATAGGATCGTACAGTAGTGACGAGAAGAAATAGTTATCCTTGCTCTGATAGATGATGTCTTGTTGTTATCCTTCTATACATGTATTCTTGTTTCATATGAATCATCGAATCTAACTCTTGTTTGTCTCATTTTTAGATGAAGAAGAAGGTCAAATGCCATCATTTATTGTATGTAAGAGTAAATATAGTTTAGTTATATTAATATGCTATCTATCTATATAGTCTTATTAAACAGTATATTTATTTATTATTAATAAAGCTAACAACTATCTTCCTTCGTTCATTTCACAATATCATAATAGATCCAATCATCAAAGAAAAGAATAGTTTATTTTATCACTTAGATGGTGGATGTTGTTGCTGACTTCTCTTCCCTTTAATTAGTTGTAGGTAATTCTTATAGCTTGAATCAATCACTGCTTGATCTGCGTCATACTCGATAGATGGACGATTAGACGAGAAGTCCTTATGAAAGGCCTTCGAAGCAGCGGGAATGATCTTACTACTCCTCCGATCACCTTGATGATTCGTCCTCAGTGCTGGTGACGATTGATTGAATGCGACCCTCCTTAACGTCCTCAGACCCTTCTTATTGTTCGAACCAATCTCTTTCGTCTCTTCATTCTCAGTTTTATTCATCAGTCCAACTTTCTGAGATAAAGATTTCTTTAATTGAGATAGAAGACTTCTCGGTGGAGTTGCTAAATAGTCATCGCTGACGTCCGTCTCATTTTTCTTCTTCTTCTGATAATGTAGTTTGAATGCTCTCCTTCTCGTTGTTCGTGATATTGGTGTAAAAGACGACGATGATGTCATCAGAGGAGCTTCTAAGGGTGGTGGAGGTGGAGGTGGCGGTGGCGGTGCAGTTCTTCTGAGAGCAGTTCTCTGAGTGCAGTGGGTTTCATTCGTTGCTTGGGGGAGTGGTGGAACACGCTCATCATTGCCATGAGATGTCATTCTCCTCTTCTCCATGACCTCTTGAAGAGTCGTCTGACGTTGATTGGATGAGACAGGTTGAACTTTCTTGATCTCACGCTGACGTGTCGCAGATTGTAAATAGGATAAAAACTTCTTTCTAAATTTCTTCTTCTTGTTATTGTTATTGCTGTTATTAATAATACTACTATTGTTATTATTAGTCTGATGATTGGTTTTATTCTTATAAAAGCTTGACGTCACATCTGAACTTGGCTTCTCATCGTATATGTCATCACTGCCACTCTTACTATCATCGTGAATGATGGCAGCTGTTCGCCCTGAATAAAGGATATCCTTCAACCTCCCTCCTTTCCTCTTCTGCTTCTTATTCGCGGTGATTCCTTTCCTCTGACTAAAAACAAAGGAAGAGGAAGAAGATGATGACGCCGATGATGAGGACGCTGATGCTGATGAGGTGGGAGAAGAAGGTAGATTCTTGACCGGCTGAGCGAAGTTACCAACTCTCCTTAAAGGATTATCAAATACCTCTCCATCAGGATTATCATCATAATTGTGATGATGAAAGAGATGCTGCTTCGCTGAATCATTTGAGAATATTGTACTTTCTCCGTTAGGTTGTTTGGTCTTCTCTATTTGCGACTTTGGTTGACAGAGAACTTGTCGCACTCTTTGAATCTTTTCAACTGCTTCTATTGGTTTCCGCTGCACGAATGATCGAGAATTGAAGATTGCAGGCATGAATGATCCTTGTTGATTCATATCAGTGGAAGCAACAGATAATGCGGACTTTGTCTCTTCTTTCTCATCACCATTAACTCGATTTCGTCGATATAATTGATAAATATCATCAAACTTAACATCAAATCCTTCTCCATGAGAATCATCTTTCTTTGTTATTCTTATCTTTCTCTTTCCTTTCTTATCATTGTCTTCTTCTTCATCATCACTAACCACTGGAGTAATGAGGTCAGGAACGATGCCAGATAGTGGACGAATGCGATTGTAAAGAATACCCTCACAGCATTGTGATGTCCGACCTTCGCTGTAAAAGTAGTGATAATAGTAGTAATAGAGGTAAAGATATACTTCTTTCCCTAAAAGAGAGCAAGTAGTGTATCCGATCATTGCGATGAGAGAACCAACGAATAAATAGAATAAGAATTCTGATGACATTGAATCTGGGATGGTTTGATACAAACATAGCACTATATGTCAAGAAAGGAAAGAGAAGAAGGTTAAGATGTAAAGATATTCCTTTGTTATTAAAAAGGAAGAAGTTCTTACCTCCGAGTAATCCGATCAAACATACTTGTATCACCACTTCGAGGGAATAATACTCGATAGTACAAGATATTATCTCTTTTCCTTTTGGACTTTGAGGTACATCTGCATTATCATCATCAGATATCTGGAGAGGACTGATTGCATTTGAACCTGATCCCGACACGATATCTGGTTGAAGGTAACTCTTATAAAAGATAAGTTGGGTAAATCTCTTTTCTTCTTTAATCAAAGTGCTTTGCATCGTCGCCGCATCGATGACTTTTAGTCTCTCTGTATGAGGGATGGAGACAAGGTGGTAAGAATATTTCACAGCAAACGTAGAACTTGAAAATAATCGAAGGATGATGACAAAATATATCATGGTAGCAAGAAGTGGAACGAAGTAAATGTATTCCATGACCATACTATCCTTTGACAAAAACCAAATTATCAAAATAAAAACTTTTCTGATGGTGAAAGCAATGGTACACCACCAAAACAATGCCCACGAATAATAAAAAACGTCATTTCTTCCACTTTGATTTTCTGTCTTCGTGTTCTCTGGTGAACCGAAGCCATGCTCAATGTCTTGTTTCATGGAAGACTTGGAGTTCCCCGTTTTAAATAAGATATTGATCAAACTCTCATGATTCTGACGAGATAATGAACGGAAACGTCGATAATAATACCAAGTATAAAGCAATGGTACGAGGATAATATAAAATGTAAGGAAAACCGCAACAAAAGCGGAATGAATGTCGATTTCTCTGCCAAATCGATTGAGGCATTGACTATCCTCTGAAATACCAAAATTCAATAGGAACAAACTCTTCGAGTCATTTGAAGCCGAGAAAATATTATTAACAGAAAAACAAGAAAAGAGCTTCATGTTCTGCTGAAATAATACCAAGAAAAATAACCAAAACACCCAAAGTAAACTTAATGCACACGGTTTCCCTGCTGAAAGGATCTTAACAAACATCTTTTGGATGCGTTTGAGAAATTTCGAACATCCCTTTGTTGGAATTTTTGTTATCTCATCATTAATAATGTAATTCTCTTCATCGTGATATTGACTTGACAATAAAGTTGGCAAAACTTTACGATGACGAATCTTAAACCAATGAAGAACTAATAAATTCATAGAAATCCATAAAATCCAGAGAATAATTGGAAATAAATCTGCAATTAAAGTGATTTGGAAATAATTTTGATAAATTTCCTTTTCTCTATCTTTTCTTATTTGATTGTTATTACTATTCATACTGTTAATGAAGCCAGAACAATTATTGAAATAAAAATCAGGATTGAAACTAAAAATATTCAAAATCATCAAAATATGTTGTACACTTTGAGGAATATTCTTATTGATCCAATATCCAGAAGGTGTATTTTGATTATGATGAAAGGGAATATTCGGAATAATTGATAATAATTGAATAGAATCAATCAATAAAAATATTTTCCAAAATATTGATTGTATTAATGATAGTTTTGCATGATGAAATTGTATTGTGCAATCATTCATTACCGTTAATGATGAAGGATTAATATCATCTTCATAGCAGCAAATATGATATTTGTGGTAAGCTGCAGCTAGTACTGCAACCATTAAAAGGAATATTAAAGCAACTACTATTAACCAAGCTTTATCATTTAATTCACAAGACTGACAAGTATCAAGGACTCTAAAGTGATTCTCAGAGCAAGATGCACAATTTTTACCAGTATAGCCTCTTGCACATTGATTCTCTCCAAGACAAGCATCAGCAGGATAACACGGCCAAGCAACAGGACAAGAAGATCGTGTTGTCTCGAAATTAATTGCACAGTGCTCATTCGGATAATTTTCAACTGCTACGTAATAGCCTGGCTGGGAAAGAGGATTAGACATGTTGCGAAGAGGACAACTATAGCCGAGACCGTCAAAAACTGCATCGGAAGGAGATGATTCCGTTTCGCAAGGCGAACAATAATCATTCGCTTTCCCATAGTAACCTTGAGAACATATAAAAGGAATGGTTGGATAATTATTGGAAAACTTTCTGATAATTTTGCTTGTATTCGTAAAATCGTAATACTCAATCATCATCAGGACATAGTAATCGCCCACTTTAACCGATTCTGATTTTAAGCAACTAATCGTAGAATTCTCTGATGCCCAGTGATTAGGAAGAGTATTTTTCTTATTTTTGATTCTGACATACTCTGAGGAACAGAGAATTTGGAAATTCAACCCACTAACGAGCAAACGATGATTAGTAATGGAAGAAACTGCCGTTACAGCAGGAGACGCTAAAATCGTTATGTTTCCCTGGATTCCATCAGAGAAGAACAATCCTGAAAGGCTAAAACGAGTATTTCCAACCGCATCAGCTGTAGAATCAGAAGAATCAAAGGCTTTAATAACTGGGCTTGGATATCTCCAGGTATTTGAGAGAATAATGAGACGCTCATTAACGTAAAAGGTGACATCAACAGATGAATCGGAATAGAGAGGAAAGTTGATGTAGCATTGAATAAAAGAGGAGCTTATCGATTGAACGATACAAGGTGTGGAAGAGAAAACCGAATCAAAAAAGGTAAATGTCACTAAAGAGTCTAATTGGAAGCCGTCACCTGTGAGAACAAAGGTTGAACAGGCGGAACAATTCGGGACAGGTACAGGAAGAAAGGCGACGTCCAACAACCGCGGATAAGTATTGTTTGATGAAGGCGAGGGTCGATTTGTTGGCACCCCGCTCGGTTGCGCGCTTGGCTGACTCGACGGCCCCTGACTTGGGGAACTCGAAGGTTTGTCACTTGGCCGCGAGGAGGGTTGTGTTGATGGAACACTCGTCGGAGTTGATGAGGGAACCGCGCTCGGCGCATTTGTCGGACTATTCGTCGGCTTTGCACTAGGCTCCAAGGACGGTTGTGATGATGGCGCCGCACTCGGCTCACCGCTCGGTCTCAAGCTCGGTTCACTGGTGGGTAGACCCGAAGGAACAGAGCTTGGGAATACTGTAGGCTTAGAAGATGGTCGAGTTGTAGGAAACGCCGTGGGTCGAGCAGAAGGCTGCACTGATGGTTGCGCACTGGGACTTGCCGACGGAATTTGACTTGGAGAAGAGCTCGGCTGCGAAGTAGGCCGAGATGAGGGACTCGAAGAAGGCGCACTTGTTGGATGTGAAGTAGGATTTACTGTTGGCACAGAAGATGGTTGTGCCGAAGGTTGCCCACTTGGCCGCGATGAAGGCTTCGATGTCGGAAATCCAGAGGGTGTCGCACTCGGTTGACAAGACGGATGCGAGGAAGGGATGCTCGAAGGATAAAGCGTTGGCTGACCAGACGGTGCCGAACTGGGCACATTCGTCGGAGAAGACGTTGGCGTCGCGGT
>VFQN01003907.1_pt1 | contig 20405 bp, 22 predicted proteins | sample 3512371 | NCBI WGS metagenome assembly VFQN01 (sample SAMN10412370, study PRJNA504923) | tailings metagenome | isolation source: Replicate 2 from Balatoc abandoned mine | place: Philippines: Itogon, Benguet | collected 2017-08-28
ACAACGACGACGTCCAGAACGTCTACGCCAATTTCGAGGTGTCGGACGACGCTCTGGCCAAGTTCGCGGCCTGAGCCGGGCGGGATGAGACTGATCGGCCTCGATCCAGGGCTGCGGCTGACCGGCTGGGGGGTGATCGATGTCGATGGCAACAGGCTGCGCCACGTGGCCCATGGCGTCATCAAGGTGGCGACGACGGGTAGCCTGGCGGAGCGGCTGAATGAACTGTTCGGCGGCATCGTTGCTGTCGTCGAGGCGCAGCGGCCGGTCGAGGCTGCGGTCGAGGAGACCTTCGTGAACGTCAATCCGGGTTCGACCCTGAAGCTCGGCCAGGCGCGCGGCGTGGTGCTGCTGGCGCCGGCGCGGGCGGGTCTGCCGGTGTACGAATACGCGGCGAATCTCGTGAAGAAGTCGGTGGTGGGCGCTGGCCATGCCGACAAGCGCCAGATCGCCATGATGGTGGGCCGTCTGCTGCCGGGCGTCGAGGCCAGTGCCGACGCTGCCGATGCGCTCGCCGTTGCGATCTGCCACGCCCATCACCGTGCCCACCGTCAACTGGCCGCCCGACACGTCGAGGCCGTGCAGTGATCGCCAAGCTGAAGGGCCTGGTCGACTCGGTCGACAACGATAGCGCCGTCATCGATGTCGGGGGCGTTGGCTATCTCGTTTCTGCCTCTGCGCGCACCTTGCGCGATCTCGCCGTCGGCGGGCCGGCGACGATGCTGGTCGAGACCATCGTGCGCGAGGATGCGATTGCGCTCTACGGCTTCCTCGAGACGGCGGAGCGCGACTGGTTCCGCATCCTGACGACGGTGCAGGGCGTGGGCGCAAGGGTGGCGCTTTCGATCCTCTCGACTTTGGCCCCCGCCGAGATCGCGCGGGCGATTGCTGCTCAGGATCGCGCCACGCTCAGCCGGCCGGCCGGCGTAGGCCCGAAGCTCGCCGCGCGCCTCGCGACCGAGCTGAAGGACAAGGCCGCCGCCTTCGGCGTGGCGCCCGCTGCGGCGATGCCAGCCAACGCCAACAGCCCGGCAGCGACGGGCGGTTCGATCAACGAGGATGCCGTCTCGGCGCTGGTCAATCTCGGCTACAAGCGGGTCGAGGCGTTTGGGGCCGTGGCGCGCGCGACCCAGCGGCTGGGGGCTGAAGCCCAGCTCGACGCCGTGATCCGCGCCGGCCTGCAGGAGCTTGCGCGATGAACGCCCAATTGGGACAGGGGCCGGAGCGGCTGGTCGCACCCAAGCGCACCGAAGAAGATGCCGCCGAGCTGGCGCTGCGGCCGCAGACGCTCGACGATTTCATCGGCCAGAGGCAGGTTCGCGAGAACCTCAAGATCTTCATCGCGGCGGCCAAGTCGCGCGGCGAGGCGCTGGATCACGTGCTGTTCCACGGGCCGCCCGGCCTCGGCAAGACGACGCTGGCGCAGATCGTGGCGCGCGAGATGGGCGTGGGTTTCCGCGCGACCTCGGGGCCGGTGATCCAGAAGGCCGGCGACCTTGCCGCCCAGCTCACCAACCTGCAGCCGCACGATGTGCTCTTCATCGACGAGATCCACCGTCTCAATCCTGCAATCGAAGAGGTCCTCTATCCGGCGATGGAGGATTTCCAGCTCGACCTGATGATCGGCGAAGGGCCGGCCGCGCGCTCCGTGCGCATCGAGCTGCCGCCCTTCACGCTGGTCGGCGCCACCACGCGCTCGGGCCTGATGACGCGGCCGCTGCGCGAGCGCTTCGGCATTCCGCTGCGCATGGTCTTCTACGAACCGGCCGAGCTGGAGACGATCGTCCAGCGCGCCGCGCGCGTGCTCAAGATGCAGATGGCCAAGGATGGCGGGGCCGAGATCGCCAAGCGCTCCCGCGGAACGCCGCGCGTCGCCAACCGCCTGCTGCGCCGCGTACGCGACTTCGCGTCGGTCGGCGGCAACGCCACGGTCGATGCCAAGGTAGCCGATGCGGCACTGACCCGGCTCGAAATCGACGGCCGCGGCCTCGATGCCCAGGACCGGCGCTATCTCGCCTGCATCGCCGACAATTACGGCGGCGGCCCGGTCGGTGCGGAGACCTTGGCGGCTGCGCTCGCCGAGCAGCGCGACGTCATCGAGGATGTCATCGAGCCCTATCTGATGCAGCTCGGCCTGTTGATGCGTACCCCGCGCGGGCGGCTGCTCTCCGAAGGGGGCTACCGTCAGCTCGGAATCGCGATGCCGAAGGCGCAGAAGCAGCAGCTCGACCTGCTCGCGGGCAATGCGGCGGAGGAGGGGTGAACATGCCGCTCCCCGGGCCCACCTCAATGCCGACTTCTGGCCGGATCGACCACGGCGTGCACGTTCTGCCGCTGCGCGTCTATTACGAAGACACCGATGCCGCAGGCATCGTCTACTACGCGAACTGGCTGCGTTTCCTCGAACGCGGCCGCACCGAGCTGCTGCGGCTGCTCGGCCAGGAACATTCGGCGTTGCGCGATGAACGCGGAATCAATTGGGTCGTGCGCCGTTGCGCTATCGACTACCTGAAGCCCGCCCGCCTGGACGACACGGTCGAGATCGTCACGAGCTGCGGCGAATTGCGTGGCGCTTCGCTGGACATGCTCCAGCATGCGCGCCGCGGCGAAGAAACCCTGGTCCGCGCCGAACTTGTCGTTGCCTGCATGGGCGACGGCGGTCGGCCGGTCCGATTGCCGCCGCACGTGCGGACTGCTCTGGCCCAGGTCGCTGTGAGCGGGAAGCCGCTGGGGGCTCCCAGCGGCTCGCCCCGCTCGCGCCATATTCGGATATAACCCTTGGACAAACGGAGAAACTAAAATGGACGCGTTTGCGCAGGTCGCCGGTGCCCCCCTCGGCGGCGGCACAGGGTCGATCGACATGTCCGTGTACGGCCTGTTCATGCAGGCCGACTGGGTCGTCAAGGCGATCATGATCCTGCTCCTGCTGGCTTCATTCTGGTCGTGGGCGATCATCTTCGAGAAGGTGCTGCGGTTGCGCTCGCTGAAGCGCAGCGCCCAGGCCTTCGAGGATACGTTCTGGTCGGGCGTGTCGCTGGAGGATCTCTACGATCGCGTCGGCGGCAAGCCGGACGATCCCATGTCGAGCATCTTCTCGGCCGCGATGCGCGAATGGCGGCGTTCGGTTTCCAAGGGCCTGGCGGCGAGCGCCACGGCGCGCGCGGCGCTCCGCCAGCGCATCGAACAGGTGATGAGCGTCACCATCCAGCGCGAGATGGAGGCGATCGAAAAGCGGCTGGGCTTCCTGGCGACGGTCGGTGCCAACGCCACCTTCGTCGGTCTGTTCGGCACGGTGTGGGGCATCATGAACAGCTTCAGCCATATCGCCCAGTCGAAGAACACCTCGCTCGCGGTCGTGGCGCCCGGCATCTCCGAGGCGCTGTTCGCCACCGCCATCGGTCTCGTCGCCGCCATTCCCGCGGCTGGCGCCTACAACATCCTGTCGGGTCAGGTCTCGCGCTACGCTCAGCAGCTCGAGGCCTTCGCCGGTGAGTTCATCACGATCCTGTCGCGTCAGCTCGAGGAACAGGTCTGATGGCAGGCATCATTCCGGCGGCCGGCTCGGGATCGTCCGGCGGCAGGTTCCGGCGACGGAGCTACACCCCGATCGCCGACATCAACGTGACGCCGCTGGTCGACGTCATGCTGGTGTTGCTGATCATCTTCATGATCACCGCGCCGCTGCTGCAGGTCGGCGTGCCGGTCGACCTGCCCAAGACCAGCGCCCAGCAGGTCGGCGGCAAGGACGAGCCGCTGGTGGTCTCGGTGAATGCGCAGGGCGAGGTCTTCCTCGGCGAGACGAAGTACGACATCGCCGAACTCGGCGCCAAGCTCAAGGCGGTGCACGAGGAGAAGCCCGACCAGCGCGTGTTCATGCGCGGCGACAAGGCGGTCGACTACGGCAAGATGATGGAAGTCATGGGCGTGGTGATCGAGAGCGGCTTCCGCCAGCTCGGCCTGCTCGGCGAGCAGGCACAGGCGCTCGGCAAGGGCATGGGAACGGTGAGCCCGGCCCCCGCCCAGCAGCCGGCGCCCGCCGCGCCGCGCGAACAACCGGCACCGACGCCTGCGCCGACGCCGCGGCGCTGATCGAGGAGACGCAGCGCGCGATGTTCGACCGTCACCCCTCCAGTCTGGAGATGCGCACACCGGCCATCGTGTCGGCGATGGTGCATGTCTTCGTGCTGGGGGCGGCGATCCTCAATCTCGACTTCTTCGGCAAGCCGCCGCCGATGGAGCCCGAGCCGGTGATGGTCGAGTTCGAGGCGATCGACAAGAAGGCGGCGGCGCCGACCTTGGGCAACCCGCCGCCGCAGCCCAAGGACGCGCCGATCGCCCAGGAAACCACCAAGGCGCCGCCGCCCAAGACGGCGGATCCGCCGCCGGCGCCGCCGTCGCCCAAGCCTGAGGTGGCGGAGGCCAAGCCGCAGCCGCCCAAGCCCGAGGAGAAGCCCAGGACCGAAGCGGCCAAGCCGGTCGAGGACGCGGTGGCGCTGAAGCCCAAGCAGCCGGAGCCGCCCAAGGTCGAGGAGAAGAAGCCGCCCGAGCCGCCGAAGCCTGCCGAGGTGAAGAAGCCCGAGCCGCCGAAGCCGCCGCCGCCCAAGCCGCAACCTCCGAAGCCCGACCGCGTTGATGCACTCCTGGATGACATCCTGAAGAACAAGCAGTCGAACCAGAAGGTGCAGACGCCCGAGCAGCAGCCCAAGCCTGTGCAGCAGATCACGCGCCAGGCACCCGCCGCGCCTCAGCTCGCCTCCGTCGTTACGGCGAGCGAGATCGAAGGCGTGCGTCAGAAGATCAGACCGTGCTGGAACACGCAGGGCGGCGCGCGCGATCAGGGCATGATCATAACACTGGTCGTCGACATGAATCAGAACGGCACGCCGGTGCAGGCCGTGGTGCGTGATACGGGACGCTACGGCAGCGATCCGGTCTTCCGCGCCGCCGCCGACGCCGCGCATCGCGCGATCATGAATCCCCGCTGCCAGCCCTGGCCGTTGTCACCAGAAAAATTCTCGAGCTGGAAGACGATTACTTTCAACTTCGATCCGCGCGACTATTAGAGCCCCTCACGCTATACAACCACGCCCAAGAAGACGAGGTTCGATATGAAGCTTCCCCGACGATTGACCATGATGGGTGGCGTTGCGCTTGCAGCCGGAGCCGCAATGCCGGCGCGCGCGCAGCTCACGATCGACATGACGCGGCCCTCTTTCGAGCCGGTGCCGATCGCCATCGTCGATTTCAAGGGTGATTCGGTCGGCGCACAGATGGCCGGCGTCATCCGCAACGACCTTCAGAACTCAGGCCTGTTCCGCGTGATCCCGCAAGGCTCCTACATTCAGCAGAATGTCGATGCCACGTCGCCGCCGCAGTTCCCGAGCTGGCGCCAGATCGGCGCCGCCGGTCTCGTGGTCGGCCAGGTCGTGCAGTCCGGCGGCAACATCAAGGTCGACTTCCGCCTGTGGGACGTCGTGGTCGGCCAGCAGGCGACCGGACTTTCCTTCACCAGCCAGCCCAGCAACTGGCGGCGTCTCGCCCACATCATCGCCGACGCGATCTACAAGCGCGTGACGGGCGAGGAGGGCTACTTCGACACGCGCGTGGCCTATGTCTCGGAGTCCGGCCCGGGCAACAACCGCACCAAGCGCATCGCCATCATGGACCAGGACGGCGCCAACAACCGCTACATCACCGATGGCCGTACCATCGCGCTGACGCCGCGTTTCTCGCCGACCCTGCAGGAAATCGTCTACATGGCGTACGGCGAGAACAACACGCCGCCGCGCGTCTACCTGCAGAACGTCGATTCGGGCCGCCGCGAACTCCTCGGCAACTTCCCCGGCATGAGCTTCGCGCCGCGCTTCTCGCCCGACGGCACCAAGGTCGTGATGAGCATCTCGGCCGACGGCAACAGCGACCTCTACGAGATGGACGTGCGCGGCCGCCAGCTCCGGCGCCTGACCAACACGCCGGCCATCGATACTTCGCCGTGCTTCTCCAACGACGGCTCGCAGATCGTCTTCAACTCCGATCGCGGCGGCGCGCAGCAGCTCTACGTCATGAGCTCGGGCGGCGGCGGCGAACGGCGCATCAGCTTCGGCGAGGGCCGCTATGCCACGCCGGTCTGGTCGCCGCGCGGCGACTTCATCGCCTTCACCAAGATTTCCTCCGGCGGCTTCGGCATCGGCGTGATGCGGCCCGACGGCAGCGGCGAGCGCATGCTGGCCAGCGGCTTCCTCGTCGAAGGTCCGACCTGGGCACCGAACGGCCGGGTGATCATGTTCTTCCGCGGACAGCCGAGCGGTGGAGGCCGGGCGGGTGCAGTTACCCTGCATCAGGTCGACATCACGGGCCGCTTTGAACGTCAGGTGCCGACGCCGACCGATGCCTCGGATCCGGCCTGGTCGCCCTTGATTCCGCAATAGCGGAATATATGATCTTTTTTGTCGACCCGAGCGTACCTGGCGCCCGGGTCGATTTTGTCAGGGAGTGGATCGAATATGCGCATGATCAAGGCTTGGATGGCCATGGCAGCGATGGTTGTCATCGCGGCCTGCAGCAGCAACACCAACGACCAGCAGGCGTCAGCCGCGACCACGTCCGTAGCTCCGGGTTCGGTCGGCGACTTCCGCCAGAATGTCGGCGATCGCGTGTTCTTCGATACCGACATGTCGACCATCAACGCTGAGGGTCGGCAGACGCTCAACCGCCAGGCCGAGTGGCTGAAGAAGTACGGCAACTATCAGGTCACCATCGAAGGTCATTGCGACGAGCGCGGCACGCGCGAGTACAACCTGGCCCTCGGCGAGCGGCGCGCCAACGCGGCGCGGCAGTACCTGATTGCCCAGGGTGTCCCGGCCGCGCGCCTGAAGACCATCAGCTACGGCAAGGAGCGCCCCGATCCGGTCGGCTCCGACGAAGCCGCCTGGGCCCGCAACCGCCGCGCCGTCAGCGCGCTGCAGTAAGGGCTACCAGCCTTTTGCACAGACGCCGGTCGCTCACGACCGGCGTTTTCGTTTGGAGGCAAGGTGGCCATGCCTGAAAATGGCCGCGTTTGGTGTGAAACTACCGCTGCCATGAAAATCATTCCGTCGCGCCTCGTGCTTCTGTCTGCCCTCGTTCTCGCCCTGCCCACGGCCGCCGCCGCTCAGCGCGGCGATTCCGTCTATGTCGAGGACAGGCTCAATCAGCTCCAGCAAACGCTCACCATGATGACCGGGCAGATCGAGCAGCTTCAGCATCGCAATGCCCAGCTGCAGCAGCAGATGGAGAAGATGCAGACCGACTACGAGTACCGCATCGAGCAGCTCGAGAAGGGCGGCGGCGGCGGTGCTGCCGGCCGTCCGGCGCCGCGCCCCGGCGCCCAGGCCGCCGCGCCGGCGCCGAGTCCCGCTCCGTCGGCGGGTGCGGGGGGCGGTTCCGCCGACCAGCTCTACGACGAGGCTTTCAAGAAGCTGCAGGAAGGCGACTACGCCGGCGCCGAGCGCGGCTTCAGGACGTTCGTGCAGCGCAACCCGCAGAACAAGCTCGCAGGCAACGCCCAGTACTGGCTGGGCGAAACCTACTATGCCCGCCGCGACTACCAGAACGCGATGACCGCTTTCGCCGAAGGCTACAAGGTCTACAAGACCAGCCAGAAGGGGCCGGACAATCTGCTGAAGCTCGGCATCACCATGGCGGCGCTCAACCGCAAGTCCGATGCTTGCGCGGTGTTTGCCCGTTTCACTCAGGACTATCCGCGCGCCACCGATCTGCAGAAGCGGCGGATCGACCAGGAGCGCCAGAAGAACGGCTGCGGGTGATCGACGAGGCCGCTGCAACACCGCTCGATCTTCAGGAGTTCCAACGCCTGATGGCGCCTTTCGCGCCCTTCGAGGTGCGACCCGAACTGGCCGTCGCCGTCTCGGGCGGGCGAGACTCCCTTTGCCTGGCGCTGCTGGCCAACGGATGGGCGCATGAGCGGGGCGGCCGCGCCATCGCCTTCGTCGTCGACCATGGCCTGCGGGTCGAGGCGGCTCGCGAAGCGCGTGAAACATGCGAATTGTTGCGAGGCCAGGGCATCGAGGCCCACGTGCTGACCTGGACGGGACCGAAGCCCGCGACCGGCGTGCAACAGGCCGCGCGCCAGGCACGCTACCGTCTCCTGCGCGACGCCTGCCGCCAGCGCGGCCTTCTTCACCTGCTGGTGGCGCACCAGGCCGATGACCAGGCCGAAACGGTGGTCATGCGCGCCGCGCGCCGCAGTGGCAGCGACGGGTTGGCCGGCATGGCGGCGCTCCTGGAATGGGCCGAACTTCGTCTGCTGCGGCCGTTGCTCGGCGTCCCGCGCTCCCGGCTTTCTGCAACCCTGAAGGCGCTTGGCATTGCCTGGATCGACGATCCTTCGAATCTGGACCCGCGATTCGAGCGGGCGCGCCTGCGGGCGGCGGGCACGGTACCGCCAGACCGTCCGGTTATCGAGGGCCAGCGCGCAGCCGGGGAGCGGCAGATGGCCGAGGCTGCCGTCGCGCTGCTGGATTTCGACCGGGATCGGGCGCTCGTCCTCGACCGCGCGGGTTTCGTGCAAATCCCAGTCGATCTGCAACGCCGGCTGGTCAGCCGCATCGTCCAGGCGATCGGGGGTGGAGACCATCCGCCGCGGCAGGACCGGCTCGCCCGCGCCGTCGCGCGGCTGTCGGGCCCGTCGAGCCGCGGGAAATCGGGCCGGGGCGGGGATTTTACGCTGTCAGGCTGCCAATTTGCATTGCGTCAGGCCGAAATCGGACGCCGCCTGTTGTGGATTGTCCGCCCTGAAAATGGCAGGAAGGGAAGGCAGCCTTTGATTCCTGCTGCTTTTTTTGCTTGCGGCAGCGTCGACGCAACCCATCTTGAGAAAAGCCCCACTTAGCGGAAGGCAAAAGTGAACCCGTTCAATCGCAACGCCGCCCTCTGGATCGTCATCGTGTTGCTGCTCGCGCTGCTTTACAGCGTGTTCCAGGGTGGGGCGACCCGGACTGCCGGCAATACAATCTCCTATTCCGACTTCGTGCGCGCCGTCGAGCAGCGCCAGGTGCAGGATGTCCGCATCCAGGGCAACACGATCAGCGGTACCTTCCGCGAGCCGCGCAATGGCGTGCAGAAGTTCGCCACCTACGCGCCGAGCACGCCGCCCGACGATCAGCTGATGCCGCTGCTCATCAAGAACGTCGATCGCGTCGACGCCGGGCCGGCGGAAGAGGGCGTCAATCTCGGCAGCATCTTCGTGAGCTGGCTGCCCGTCCTCGTGCTTGTCGGCGTCTATATCTTCTTCCTGCGCCAAATGCAGAGCGGCACCGGCCGCGCCATGGGCTTCGGCAAGTCGCGGGCGCGGCTGCTGACCGAGAAGCATGGCCGCGTCACCTTCGAGGACGTGGCCGGCATCGACGAGGCCAAGTCCGAACTGGAAGAGATCGTCGACTTCCTGAAGGACCCGCAGAAGTTCCAGCGCCTGGGCGGCAAGATTCCCAAGGGCTGCTTGCTGGTCGGTCCTCCGGGTACCGGCAAGACGCTGCTGGCGCGTGCCATTGCGGGCGAAGCCAACGTGCCGTTCTTCACCATCTCGGGCTCCGACTTCGTCGAGATGTTCGTGGGCGTGGGCGCGAGCCGCGTGCGCGACATGTTTGAGCAGGCCAAGAAGAACGCGCCCTGCATCGTGTTCATCGACGAGATCGACGCCGTCGGCCGCCATCGCGGTGCCGGCCTGGGCGGCGGCAACGACGAGCGCGAGCAGACGCTCAACCAGTTGCTGGTCGAGATGGACGGCTTCGAGTCCAACGAAGGCGTCATCCTGATCGCCGCGACCAACCGGCCGGACGTGCTCGATCCCGCGCTGCTGCGTCCGGGCCGTTTCGACCGTCAGGTCATTGTGCCGAACCCCGACGTCGGGGGCCGCGAGAAGATCCTCAAGGTCCACATGCGCAAGGTGCCGCTGGCGCCGGACGTCGAGCCGCGCGTGCTGGCGCGGGGGACGCCGGGTTTCTCCGGCGCCGATCTCGCCAACCTCGTGAACGAGGCGGCGTTGCGCGCCGCCCGCGTCGGCAAGCGCCTCGTCACCATGGGCGACTTCGAATACGCCAAGGACAAGGTGCTGATGGGCACCGAGCGCCGCTCCATGGCGATGACCGACGAAGAGAAGCGGCTGACGGCCTATCACGAGGCCGGTCACGCACTGGTCGCCATGCATGTCCCGAAGAGCGATCCGCTGCACAAGGTGACGATCATCCCGCGCGGCCGGGCGCTCGGCGTCACCATGCAGTTGCCGGAACGCGACCATCTCAGCCACACCAAGCAGTATCTCGAGTCGCGTCTGGCCATCATGTTCGGCGGCCGCATCGCCGAGGAGCTGGTGTTCGGTCCGGAGAACGTGACGACGGGTGCGGCCAGCGACATCCAGGTCGCGACCCAGACGGCGCGTGGCATGATCACCGCCTATGGCATGTCCGAGAAGCTCGGCCGCGTGCGCTATCAGGCGAACGAGCAGGAAGTGTTCCTGGGCCACGCCGTCACGCAGACGCAGAACGTCTCGGAGGCGACCGCGCAGCTGATCGACCAGGAGGTTCGCCGCCTGATCGAGGAGGCCGAGGGTCATGCCCGCACCATCCTGACCGAGCACCTCGACGATCTGCACACGATCTCCAAGGCGCTGCTGGAGTACGAGACGCTCAGCAACGACGAGATCCGCCAGATCCTGCGCGGCGAGAAGATCGTGCGCGACGATACCGGCGGGGCCGGTCCCGAGCGTCGGCGTCGCGCCTCCGTCCCGACCAGCTCGGGGCAGGGTGCCGGCACGGCGCCGGGCGGCGCCAATCCCGAACCGCAGCCTGGCGTCTGAAGCCGAAAGATTGACGGCTCGTTTCGCGGGGCTCCCGCTCGATCGCCATCACCCGCTGGTGATGGCGATCGTCAATGTGACACCCGATTCCTTTTCCGACGGCGGTGAACGCCTCGACCCCGCGCGGGCCATCGACGATGGCCTGCGTTTTGTTGCCGAGGGCGCCGACATCCTGGATATCGGCGGCGAGTCGACGCGGCCGGGTTCGCACCCCACCTCGCCGGAGGACGAACGGCAGCGCATCTTGCCCGTGGTCGAGGGGCTGGCGAAGCACGGGCTCGTCGTCTCCATCGATACGCGCCGTGCTTCCGTGGCTCGGGCGGCGCTGGACGCAGGTGCGCGGATCGTGAACGACATCTCCGCCCTGCGCGACGACGAGGCGATGCTGCCGCTGGTCGCCGAGAGGCAAGCCGAGGTGATCCTGATGCATCGGCGTGGCCTGCCGGAAAACACCTTCGCGGGGCCGGCCTATGCCGATGTGGTCGAGGACATCCGGACGTTCCTGCTCGAACGGGCGGCGGCCTGCGAGGCGGCCGGCGTGAAACGCGAGCGCATCGCCCTCGATCCCGGTATCGGCTTCGGCAAGAGCGTTGCGCAGGAACTGCAACTGATTGCCGGAGCGGGGCGCTTCGCCGAAGCGGGCTATCCCGTCCTGATCGGCTGCTCGCGCAAGAGCTTCATCGGCAAGCTGACGGGCCTCGCCAAACCCGCCGATCGCGATCCGGCTTCGGCGTGGCTGGCCGTCGAAGCCGTGCGGCACGGGGCGACGATCGTACGTGTCCATAACGTCGTGGCGACCCGCCAGGCCCTCGCGGTCTGGGCGGCAATGAAGTAGGTTTGATCAAATGCCCCGCACTCTTTTCGGAACCGACGGCGTTCGCGGCCGCGCCAACAGCGAGCCCATGACCGCCGAGATCGCCATGCGCATCGGCATGGCGGCCGGACAGGTCTTCCGCCGCGGCGCCCACCGCAATCGCGCGGTGATCGGCAAGGACACGCGCCTTTCCGGCTACATGATCGAACAGGCCCTGACCGCGGGCTTTCTTTCGGTCGGCGTCGATGTGCTGCTGCTGGGCCCCGTGCCGACTCCCGCCGTCGGCTTCCTGACCCGCTCCATGCGGGCCGATGTCGGCGTCATGATCTCGGCCTCGCACAATCCCTACGAGGACAACGGCATCAAGCTGTTCGGTCCGGACGGCTTCAAGCTTTCCGATGCCGTCGAAATCCAGATCGGTGCGCTGGTCGCCTCGCCGCGGGAGATGAGGCTCGCGGCGTCGCCGGATATCGGCCGTGCCCGTCGCATCGACGATGCCGCCGGCCGTTACATCGAGGCGGTGAAGGGATCCGTCGCCAAGGCGGTCGACCTCAGCGGTCTCAAGATCGTCGTCGATTGCGCCAACGGGGCCGCCTACAAGGTGGCGCCGACGGTTCTCTGGGAACTCGGCGCCGACGTCGTGCCGGTCGGCGTGACGCCGGACGGCTTCAACATCAACGGTAACTGCGGCTCCACCCATCCCGGCGTGCTGCAGGAGCAGGTGGTGACGCACCATGCCCATATCGGCATCGCGCTCGACGGCGATGCCGACCGTGTAGTGCTGGTGTGCGAGCGCGGCCAGGTGATCGACGGCGACCAGTTAATGGCCACGATCTCCGATCACTGGGTGCGCGACGGCCGGCTCAGGGGCCGCGGCGTCGTGGCGACCGTGATGTCCAATCTCGGGCTGGAGCGCTATCTCGGCGCCCGCAAGCTCGGCCTCGTGCGCACCCAGGTCGGCGACCGTTACGTGCTCGAGCGCATGCGCAGCGACGGCTTCAACCTGGGCGGCGAACAGTCCGGCCACATCATCATGACCGACTACGCCACCACCGGCGACGGGCTGATGGCGGCGCTGCAGGCTCTGGCGGCGATGATCCGCAGCGGCAGGCCGGCGAGCGAGACCTTCCGCGCCTTCGAGCCGGTGCCGCAGCTCCTGAAGAACGTCCGAGTCGCCAACGCCAACGAGGCGTTGGGCGCCGACGTCGTTGCGCGGGCGATTGCCGATGCCGAGGCCAAGCTCGGCAAGAACGGGCGCATCCTGGTCCGCAAGTCGGGTACCGAGCCCTTGATCCGCGTCATGGCCGAGGGCGACGATTCCGATCTCGTGCGCGCGGTCGTCGATCAGATCATCGAGGCGATTCCGCAGCCGGCGGCGTAGAGGAAGTCATGAAAGGGCGTGTGTTGATCATGGCCGGCTCCGATTCCGGAGGCGGCGCCGGCATTCAGGCCGACATCAAGGCCGTTACCGCCATGGGTGGCTTTGCCGCTACCGCGATCACGGCACTCACGGCGCAGAACACCGAAGGCGTACACGGCGTCCTGGCGGTCGATCCTGCCTTCATCGCGCAGCAGATCGAGGTCGTGCTGACCGATATCGGCGCCGACGCGTTGAAGACCGGCATGCTGCACAGCGCCGAGGTCATCGGTGTCGTAACCGCGGGAATCAGGAAACACGCTCCCGGCGTGCCGCTGGTCGTCGATCCGGTGATGGTGGCCAAGGGCGGACACCGGCTGCTGCTGAACGAGGCCGAGACGGCGCTGCGCGACGTGCTGTTGCCGATGGCGGCGCTCGTTACGCCCAACCTGCCCGAGGCCGAGGTGCTGGCCGGGCTGCCGGTTCGGGTCGAGGCCGACATGAAGCGCGCGGCCGAGAAGATCGCAGCGCTCGGTGCGAAGGCCGTGCTGATGAAGGGCGGCCATCTCGATGGCGACCGCGTCGTCGATCTGCTCTTCCACGAAGGCCGTTTCGACCGTTTCGAGGACCGGCGTATCGAAAGCCGCAGCACGCACGGAACGGGCTGTACGCTCGCTTCGGCGATCGCCGCGGGCCTTGCCCAGAAGATGAGCCTGTACGATGCCGTCGCGCGCGCTCGCGCCTACGTGCGCAAGGCCATCGAGACCGCGCCGGGCTTCGGCCGCGGCCATGGCCCGCTCAATCACGCGGTGACGGTGAGGTCGGAATAAGGAGGCGCAAGATGGCCGAGAGATTCAGGATCGGCGATCACGTGAGCTGGAATTCCGAGGCAGGCCGGGTGTCGGGAACGATCATCGCTGTTCACACCCGGGATTTCGAATACAAGAACCACATGCACCGCGCATCGGAAGACGATCCGCAGTACGAGATCAAAAGCGACAGGACAGATCACATCGCTACCCACAGGGGAAAGGTGCTCGAACGAACACCAGCCCCCAAGGGGAAGACTTGAGCCTTCCGTTCTTTACCATCGGCCACTCGAACCGCAGCCTCGCGGAGGTCGTCGGCCTGTTGCGCGAGGCCGAAGTCGATCTCGTCGCGGACATCAGACGGTTTCCGAGATCGCGAACCAACCCGCAGTTCAACGAGGATACTCTGCCTGAGGCGCTGGCGCCCGCCGGCATCCGTTACGAGCACATGGCGGCGCTTGGCGGTTATCGCGGAGAAGCGCCGGCGCTGCCCGAAAGCGTCAACGATCTCTGGAGAAACAAGAGCTTCCACAATTACGCCGACTATGCCCTCACGGCGCCGTTCCGGTCGGGGCTGGAGCACCTGCTCGACGAGGGAAGCAAGCGGCGCTGCGCGATCATGTGTTCGGAAGCCGTATGGTGGCGATGCCACCGCCGCATCGTCGCGGACAATCTTATCGCGGCCGGGGCGACCGTCTTCCATATCATGGGGGCGGGCCGTCTGGTGCCCGCCCGTTTGACGGAGGGCGCCGTCGTGCGGGCCGACGGAACGATCGTCTATCCCGCCGCATAATCGTCGGCCGGCGCTGCTGCCGTCCTACGCCGGACCGGACTCCCCGAAGCGTTCGAGGCGTTCCAGCACGGCTGGGATCTTGTCGTCCGTCACGTTGGCGAAGGCCAAACGGACGAAGCGTTCCTGACCGGCGCCGAACATGTCGCCGGGAATAGTGAGCAGGTTCTCCTCGTCGGCCAGCCGCTTGGACACCGCGGTCGAAGGCTGGTCCGCGAAGGGATGTTCGACGTAGGCGAAGTAGGCGCCGATGCTGACCAGCCGCCAGCGGTTCGACTTCTGCAGGCCCTGGCCCAGCAGGTCGGCGCGCGCCTTCAGCCCCTCCGTGTTCTTCCGGGCCCAGGGCAGGAGGTTGCGCAGTCCGTAGAGCGCGGCTTCCTGGCCGAGCCGCGGCGGACAGATCGAGACACAGTCCATCGCCTTCTCGATCTCGGCCATCAGCCCGGCGCCGGCGGTGACGCCGCCGACGCGGTAGCCGGTCAGCGCGAAGACCTTGGAGAAGCTGTAGAGATGGACGAGCGTGCCCTGCCAGTCGGGCTCGTCGAACAGCCCATGCGGGCGCTCGCCCTCGGGCAGGAAGTCCTTGTAGGTCTCGTCGAGCAGCAGGGCGATGCCGTGCTTCTTGGCGAGTTCGTAGAAGGCGTGGATGGTCGCGCGCGGATAGACGGCACCCGTCGGATTGTTGGGCGAGATCAGCACGATGGCGCGCGTGCGCGGGCCGATCAGCTTTTCGGCATCCTCGGCGTTGGGCACCGCGCCGCTCCCCGGCCGGAAGTCGAGCGACACCGGCTCGACGCCCTGCATGCGCATCCACATGTCGTGATTGAAGTAGTGCGGTCGCGGCAGGATCACCTGGTCGCCGGCCTGTGCGATGCTCATCAGGGCAAGGCAGAAGGCCTGGTTGCAGCCCGAGGTGATTCCGACCTCGTCGGCGCCGATCCGTGCGCCGTAGAAGGACGAGAGATGGGCGGCGTAGGTCTCGCGCAGGGTCGGCAGGCCGAGGATCGGCGTGTAGCCGTGCATGGCTGGATCGAGCAGCAGCTCGCCCAGATGCTTGCGCAGCTCGAGCGCCGGCGGGTAGCCCGGGACGGCCTGGCTGAGGTCGATGAGCGGGCGGTCGGCGGGAAAGGTGCGGCCCAGGACCCAACGCTTGGTCTCGCCGATGGGCGAGGGAGCAACGGCGGCGAGCCAGGGATTGGCGGCGGGAACGGTTTTCATCAGACGAAAGACACCTCAGTACATGCTGCCGCCGGCGCTCTTGGCTCCGGTCGCGTTGCCTTCGCGCATCGCCGCGACAGTCGCCTTGGCGGCGTTCACCAGCAATGCGTTGTCGGCCAGGATGGTCGTGAACTGGAAGCCCCAGCCGATTGCCTTCTTGGCGTAGTCGGTCGAGCCGCAATGGATGCCGGCATGGATCTTGTGCTTCTTGCAGGCCTTCACGATGGTCTGGATGGCGTCGACGATCTTGGGATCGGTCTGGTCGCCGCGCGGTTCGCCGCCCAGCGACAGGCCGAGATCGGCCGGGCCGACATAAACGGCATCGAGACCGGGCGTCGACAGGATGTCGTCGAGATTCTCCATCGCCTTCTTGGTTTCGATCATCGCAAAGGTGAGCACCGTGTCATTTGCATTCTTTACGTAATCGGTGCCGTGCAGCCAGTTGGCGCGCGTCGGGCCGACGCTGCGATAGCCGGCCGGTGCATAGCGGCAGGCGCCGACGAAGGCCTCGCATTCGGCGCGGCTGTTCACCATGGGACAGATGATTCCGAAGGCCCCGGCGTCGAGCAGCTTCATGATGATACCGGGCTCGTTCCACGGCACGCGCGCCAGGGGAATCGTCGGCGTCGTGGCGATCGCCTGGAAGAGCGACACGGCTGCCTGATAATCGATCAAACCGTGCTGCAGGTCGGCCGTAAGCGAATCCCATCCGCCTTGCGCCATGCCTTCGGCAGCCACACCGCTCGGGATTCCCAGCCAGCCGTTGACGGCGGCGCCGCCCTTTTTCCAGATCGATTTCACAGTGTTTTCGCGCACGACGTCTTCCTCCGCGGCTCTCTCGATTGGCTGCGCGCGGAGCATCCAGACGTCCTCTCGGACTGTCAAATATTGCTCATTTCGGGATGCGTGCCAAAACCCGTTGCTTGCTCGGCGTGTTGTGCATAGCATTTGCTCCAAGGCTCCGTGCGAAAACTCTTCGTAAAAATGTGAGCGCTATCATCAGCCGGCAAACCGGCGCAGAGGAGGAAACATGGTTTCGACAAAGGTCAGTCGTCGTCGTTTCGTGGCCGGAACTGCCGTCGCATCGACGGCTTTGGTCGCCGCACCGTTCGTTCGCAGCGCCAATGCTGCGGGCAAACTGTCGATCGGATTTTGGGACCACTGGGTGCCGGGCGCCAACAAGGCGACCACGGACCTCGTGAAGGAGTGGGCCGACAAGGAAAAGGTCGAGGTCACAATCGACTACATCACCTCGCAGGGTAACAAGCTGCTGCTGACGACCGCAGCGGAATCCCAGGCGAAGTCAGGCCACGACGTTCTCGCTTTTTCGACCTGGCTGCCGTCGCGCTATGCCGAACAGCTCGTGCCGATGAACGACATCGTCGAGCCGCTGATCAAGGCCAACGGTGCGGTCAACGGCACTGTCGAGTATCTCGGCAAGGTCGGCGGCAAATGGCTTGCCGTGCCGGCCACGGTCGGCAGCCAGATCAAGGGGCCGTGCTCGCGCATCGACTATCTGAAGAAGTATGCCGGCATCGACATCCAGGCGATGTATCCGGCCGGTGCGCCACCCAAGGCCGAAAACTGGAACCTCGACACCTTCATTAAAGCGGCGGAAGCCTGCCACAAGGGCGGCAATCCGTTCGGCATCGGCCTCGGAACCACGTCGGACAATGTCGATGCGGCCGGCGCGTTCTTCCACGCCTTCGGCGCGATGCTGGTCGACGCCAAGGGCAACATCACGGTCAAGTCCGACCCGGTGCGCCAGGCCATGGAATACTACAAGCGCCTGATGGCCTTCCTGCCGCCCGACGTGCCGTCGTGGGACGATGCCAGCAACAACAAGTTCCTGGTCTCGGGCCAGGGCTCGCTGATCATGAACCCGCCCAGCGCCTGGGCCGTCGCCAAGCGCGATGCGCCGCAGGTCGCCGAACAACTATGGACGCACGGTTTCCCGGTCGGTCCGAAGGGCCGCTATGCGCCGTTCCTGCCGTTCTTCTGGGGGGTGTGGAACTTCAGTAAAAACCAGGCGGCGGCCAAGAGCCTGCTCACCTTCCTCTCGCAGGCGTCGTCGGCCGAGAAGATGGTGGTGGCGTCCGGTGGCTACGACCTGCCGGCCTTCGCCAACCTGACCACCTTCAAGGTATGGGCCGAGGAAGCGCCGCCGAAGGGCACGCTCTACCACTATCCGAATCCGCACAACCATCAGACGCTCTCGATCGCCGCGGCGCCGGCGCCGCATAAGATCGCCGAGCAGATCTACACGCAGGCGATCCAGACCCAGATGATCGTCCGCTACGCCAAGGGCGAGGCGATGGAGAAGACGCTCGACTGGGCGGCTGGGGAACTCGAAGGCTTCTCGCGCAACTGATGCGTCGTCTTTGATCGGTTTGGGGGATGCCGCCTTTCGCGGCGTCCCCTCGACCCGTCACATCGGCCACCCCATCAGGAGCACAAGCCATGGCAGATATCGCGGCCCGTAATCCGGCCGTCGGCGCAGGCAGCCAGCGCAGCGGCCTGCACAAGTTGATGCAGCGCAAGTCGACCATCGCTTTCCTGATGGCGCTTCCCCTCATTTTGTTGATCGCGATCCTGGTGGCCTATCCCGCCGGCTATGCGATCTACCTCGCGACACTGAACAAGGGCATGACGCGCTTCGTCGGCTTCGGGAACTTCGAGTTCCTCTTCGGCCGCGACACGTTCTGGCTGGTCGTCTACCAGTCCTGTCTGTTCGCGATCACCGCGGTGATCTTCAAGGCGATCATCGGCTTCGTGGTCGCCCATTTCGTGCACAACATTCCTTCCAAGGGCCAGCGCAAGTGGCGCGGCATGCTGCTCGTGCCGTGGGTGATTCCGCCGGCCATGAGCACGCTCGCCTGGTTGTGGCTGTTCGATCCGTCCTACAGCGCCCTCAACTGGATCCTGGCCCTTTTCGGCGTCGGCGGCATTCCGTGGACCGGCGAAGCCGGCTGGGCGCGCTTCTCGGTCATCCTGGTCAATGTGTGGATCGGCTCGCCGTTCTTCATGATCATGTATCTCGCGGCGCTGAAGTCGGTGCCGGAACAGCTCTACGAGGCGGCCTCGATCGACGGCGCCACCTGGTGGCAGCGCATCTGGTACGTGACCCTGCCGATGATGCGCAACATCATCGCCATCACGGCGCTGTTCTCGTTGATCGTCACCTTCGCCAACTTCGACATCGTGCGCGTGCTGACGGCGGGCGGACCGCTGAACAGTACGCACATCTTCGGCACCTGGGCGTTCCGGGTCGGCATCGAAGGCGGCGATATTCCACTGGGCGCCAGCGTGTCGCTTTTCATGGTGCCGATCCTGGCCGTCGCCGCGACCTTCATCCTGCGCGACATTACCAAGCGGGGGAGTGAAGTCTGATGGCCAACGCCACTATCACAACGGGCGCCCCGACGCGCCCCAAATACGGCAGCATGAGTCGCGACCGGCGCTGGGCGCTGCGCTGGTCCTATTTCTTCCTCGTGCTGTTCGCCATCTTCTTCCTGATGCCGCCGGTCTACATGCTGATCACTTCGCTGAAGACCAGCGCGGAGATTTCGGCGGCCACCAATCCGTGGTGGATTTCCGAGCCGACCCTGCAGAACTACATCGATCTGCTGTCGCAGAACCAGTTCCTGGTCTTCTTCAGGAACTCGGCGATCGTGTCGATCTGCGTGGTGGTGCTGACCATGATGATCAGCGTCGTCGCCGCCTTCGCGCTGGCGCGCATGAAATTCTGGGGCTCGGCCACGCTGGCGACCGGCGTGTTCCTGACCTACCTGATCCCGGAAACCCTGCTGTTCATCCCGCTGTTCAAGATGTTCGCCTGGGTCAACGAGACGCTCGGCGTCCAGTTGATGAATCATTGGTGGACGATGATCATCCTCTACCCGACGCTGACCGTGCCGTTCGCCACCTGGATCATGATCGGCTACTTCGCCTCGATCCCGAAGGAGCTCGACGAGGCGGCGCTGATCGACGGCGCCACCTGGATGCAGACGCTGACCAAGATCTTCATCCCGGTCGCGTTGCCGGGGATCATTGCGGCTACGATCTTCACCTTCACGGTGGCGTGGGCGCAGTTCCTCTATCCGCTGGCCTTCACCACCTCGACGAGCGAGCTGGTGCTGCCGGTGGGCATCGTGACGACGCTGATCAAGGGCGACGTCTTCAACTGGGGGCAGATCATGACCGGCGCGCTGCTCGGCGCCGCGCCGCCGCTCATCATCTACGCCTTCCTGATGGACTATTACATCGCGGGACTGACCGCAGGCGCGACAAAGGGATAGTCGACACATGGCACAGGTAACGTTGCGTAAGGTCGTCAAGAAGTACGACGAAGTGTTGGCCGTCCGCGGTATCGATCTCGACATCTCCGACAAGGAGTTCATCGTGCTGGTCGGGCCTTCGGGCTGCGGCAAGAGCACGACCTTGCGCATGATTGCCGGCCTCGAGGAAATCTCGGGCGGCGACATCGCGATCGGCGGCGACGTGGTCAACGACGTGCCGCCGAAGGACCGGGACATCGCCATGGTGTTCCAGAACTACGCGCTCTA
>VFQN01003908.1_pt1 | contig 20397 bp, 15 predicted proteins | sample 3512371 | NCBI WGS metagenome assembly VFQN01 (sample SAMN10412370, study PRJNA504923) | tailings metagenome | isolation source: Replicate 2 from Balatoc abandoned mine | place: Philippines: Itogon, Benguet | collected 2017-08-28
CGCTCCCTTGCCCTGGGCTGAGGGCTCCCAGGCCTTCGGCCTGAAAACCCACCGCTGCCGGACTCGAAACTACTGGATTCGGTGTCAGTAGTAGTCGCGGCGCCGGCGGCGCTCCGGGGCGTCCCCGCCCCGCATCAGCACGGCCCCGAGGGCCAGCACGACCACGGCCACCGCCCCGCCCATGATCGCCGTCCGTCCCGTCGGCCCGATCGAGCCGAACGTCTTGTCCAACAGCGAGGGCGGCGGGGGCGGGGCGACCGGCACCGCGTCCGGCCCCTCGAACCGGAACGACTCGGCCAGCGCCTTGAACGTCGGCAGGTGCGTCTCGTACGACCGCCGCTCGCACAGGCAGCCGATCAGGATCATCTCGTCCTTCCCGAGGAACGCGACCGCGTAAATGCCGATCGCGTCGTCGTGGCACTGCATGGTCGCCCGCCGCCGCGGTTCGTCGAACGCCAGCGGGGTGCGGAGCACGCGGTAACCGAACGTGTGGTCCTCGGTGAAGACCTCGGTGATGCTCTTCTCGAACTCGGCGAACGACAGCTCCGCCTTGGGGTTGGCGATGGCCGACACGACGACGAGCGGGTGCTTCCCGCGGACCGGGATGCCGACCGTGCCGACCGGGCGGAACCCGGCGATCGAAGGGTCGCGGCTCCGCCGGCTGGCGGCCGCGTTGAACTCGGCCAGGTCGCGCGGGAGCATGACCTGCCAGCCGTCGGGAACGTCGAGCGCGAACTTGTGCGCGGTGTCGCGGTACGGCTCGGCCGCGCCCGCCGCACTCGCCGACATGGTCAACACGATCGCAGTCAGAATCCCGCGCATCGCCCCGTCCCCTGAGCGCCGCCCACCCGGCGGCAGCCCGTAAGGGTAGTGCGCGTTCACAACCGATGACGGGGCTTTACACTGCGCGTCGAAGTGAGAACAAAATCCGATCACTATCGGGCCGGTAACTCGACCGGTCCGATGAAGTATCTCATGCTGACGCAGTAGGATTCCGCCCCGGAATGGTGATGGGCGCGAGGGGCGGACGCGAGTATGCTGGCCCACGTCCAAGATCGGCACAATCGGCAGGACTACTAGTTCTGCGAGAATGCCGTGGGGCTCAGGTGCCGCGGTGGGGCGAGTTGGGCGCGGGTCTGTTCGGCGGCGAGCCGGTAGACCTCTTGAACCCAACCCAACTGCATCGCGTGCACGGCCACGGGAACGAACGCTTCCTGACACGGCTCGGCGAACCGGTTGGCGAGTTCCGGCGGCAACAGGTGACGGAACCTGTTCTGGAACATGACGTTATCCCGGAGTCGAGGGCGAGCGGGACTCAACTCGACCAAGTTGATCGAGTTTGTGACGTAATTCTACACCGCCCTTGTCGGAAATCAACTTTCCGGCGGGGAATTCTGACCCGTTTCGGGGACCGGCGGGCGCTCCGTCCGGACCCCGACACCACGAGGAGGAGAGACCGTGGCCACCGCGATGATGATGGACCGGGCGGCGATGGCGGGGATGAACACCGGGATGCCGATGGGCGCCCCGACGACCGCGACGCCGAACATGGTGATGGTGCCGCGCTGCACCATGAAGGTCGAGAAGTGTGCGGGCGGGATGAAGATCACCTGCACCTGCGACGACCCGACCGCCTGCGCCATGATGCAGAACCTCTGCACCATGATGGCCGGCGGCATGTGCAGCGTGTGCTGCATGATGAACGGCATGACCGTGTGCTGCTGCAACCTGACGATGGGCGCGTGCAAGGTCGAGATGACCAAGGACGGCTGCTGCGTCACCTGCACGAGCGGCGACAAGGCCTGCTGCGACATGATCCAGGGCTGCTGCGACTGCATCGCCGCCTGCATGAAGGCCGGCTGCACCTGCTGCATGATGATGGGCGGCACCCCGGTCTGCTGCTGCGTGTGCTGAGGTCGGGCCCGCGTGTCTCAGTTTGGTGGGGCCGGCGTCCCGCCGGCCGGGTTTTCAAGGCCGGCGGGACGCCGGCCCCACCAAACTGAGACACGACCCAGAATTACTCAGTCCGGATCACCCGCCGCACATCGACTCCTTCCGCCCCCACCCCGCGTAGTACCTCCGCCCCGCGCACCACGCGGCCGAGCGGCACCACGTCCCCGGCCGTCTCCGGCGGCGCGCCCGCGTACAGCACGAAGTCGCCCACCGCCCCGCCGCGCATCAGCGCGATCCCGTCCGCGACCGGCCGCGCCGTCACCGCCGGCACCGCACCGAGCTTGAGCCGCGCCGCGTCGCCGCGCTCGACCCACGCCGGGCTCGCCGTGCCGCGCACCGCGCCCTCGACCGTCCGCAGCCGGCTGCTGTGGTAGCCGCCGTCGAGCGCGACCGCGAGGAACAGGTTCACCGCCTCCGGCGCGGCCTTCGCGTCGAGCTCCAGGTCGAAGTCGCCGGCCGCGGTCTGCACCGTCACCTTCGCCGCGTCGCCGACCGGCGCCTTGCGCCACTCGAACCGCGGCAGCGCCTTCGGGTCGTAGCCGGGGAGGTGGCGGCGGTCCTCGGCGGAGCGGGCGGCGGGACGCTTGTAGCGCCACGCGCCGTCGCCGAACACCTCGCGGCACAGGTCCGCCAGCGGGGCGTCGTACTCCTTGAGCTTCGCGCGGGTGCGCACGTCGTTGTGGAGCGCGTCGGGCGGGGCGTTGTCGTCGAACCAGCACTGCACGCCCTCGGCCCAGTACTCCGAGTGGTTGGTCGCGGCGTACGTGTTCTTCCACAGGCCGCGGTCGAGCGCCGCCTGGTACGCGGCGCGGAGGCGGCGGTCGAACGTCGGGTCTGTGGCCGAGAGGCCGGTGCCGTGGATCGCGTGGGCGAACTCGTGGACGAAGATGTTCTCCCGCGGGTACGGGTCGCCGGGGTAGCCGAGCAGGTTCTCCTCGCCGCAGCTGACACACGGGTTGGCGCGCGTGGCCCCGAGGCCGCGGGCGCGGCGGTCCCAGTACTGCTTCGACCGCATCTTGCTGTGCTCGGGCACGTCGGTCGTGTACTCGCTGGCCGCCATCACGGTCACGCGCACGCGGTTGGCGCGCATCGCCTTGATCAGGTCGGGGCGGTCGCCGAGCATCTTGCCGACGATCCAGGCGGCTTCGGCAAGCGCGTGGTCGGTCACCTTCGCCGACCCCACGACCGGCAGCCCGCCGGCGTCGGCGTGCTTCTGATAGAACGGGTCGAGCTTCAGTTCGGCGCGGAGCGCGTCGGGCACCGGCCCGGCGTGACCCGCCGCGGGCGCGGCGAGTAGGACGACGAGGGCGAGGAAGCGGGGCGGCATCGGTTCACCTCACACCCGGGGGATGTGGTACAACTTACACACCCGGACTGACGGTCGAAGAGGGATTCGATGGCCGACGACGCGCGCGACAACCGGCGCGGGTTCTACCGCCTCCGCTACCCGGAGGCCGAGCGCCCGGCGCTCGACGCCGACGGGCTCGTCGCCGCCGTGGCCGAGCTCTCCGAGGGCGGGATGCGCGTGGTCGCCGGCGACTTCCGCGTCGCGGTCGGCTGCCGGGTCGCCGGCGAGGTCCGCTTCGCGGACGGCGAGATGGTGTGGGTCGACGGGACGGTGCTGCGGCACGACGCCGGCGAGGCGGTGCTACAGCTCGAGGTCGGCGTGCCACTCCCGCGGATGGTCGCCGAGCAGAAACGCCTCCTCCGCCGCTACCCCGACACCCGCTAACCGGAGCGTCCGGTGGCCGACTTCCCGCGCCTGTGGTACCGGTCGGTCGGCGGGGTGGCGGTCGTGGCGATCGGCGCACACGGGGCGGGTGACCCGTGTACCACCGAGGAGCTCTGGGCGCTCCTCGAACGGGCCGGCGGCCGGCTCGTCACCGACCTCGCGGCCGACGAGCCGCTCACGTCCGCGGTGCTCGGCAAGCTCGTCACCATGAACATGAAGGTGAAGGCCGCCGGTGGGAAGCTCCGCCTGTGCTGCCCGCCGGGGCCGACGCTCGACGAGCTGCGGGTGGCCAAACTCGACAAGCTGGTCCCCACGTTCCCGACGCTCGCGGCGGCACTCGCCGGGTTCTGAGCGGCTGCGCCCCACGAGCTCGACGCACCAGCCACCGACCCGGGTTTTCCATTTGTGTTGGTTCCGGCACGGTCGCTAGTCTGGAATAGACGGGCCACTCCGTCCCGGGAGCCGATCCATGACCCGCACACTTCTCCTCGTCGCCGCCGCGGCCGCGGCCGCCGCCTGGCCGCTCGCCGCGCCGCGGCCCGCCGCCGTCGCGCAGCAGCCCAACCCCGACCCCCGCGCGAAGGACGCCGAGGCTCTCCCCGAGTACCCGAAGGCCGACCCCAAATCCACCGTCGTCGAGAACCCCAACCTCAAGGGGCTGGTGCTCGAGGTGCTCCCGGACAAGTCGCGCCGGGTCGGGTTCGTCGCCGAGGTGTGCCTCCGCGAGGGGCCGCTCGAGGTGTTCGTCTGCAAGCAGGGGACGAAGGAGCACGAGGCGATCCTCCGGACGGACTTCGACGCCCGCGAGATCCACAAGCTGCTCCTCCTGGCCGGTGCCGAGACCGGCACCCCGACGCAGTTCGTGGACCCGAAGACGAACGAGCCGAAGTTCAAGGCGGCGACCGGGACGCCGGTGAAGATCCGCGTCAGCTACCGCAAGGGCGGGCAGGTGCACACGCACGCCGCGCAGGAGTGGGTGTGGAACCGCGAGAAGAAGCGGCCCCTGGAGGTGCCGGGGTGGGTGTTCGCCGGCAGCCTGCTGCTCAAAGACCCGGACCGCCCCGAGGCGCCGCCGTTCTACGCGGCCAACAGCGGCGAGGTGGTCGCGCTGTCGAACTTCTCGTACTCCATGCTCGAAATCCCGGTCGAGATCAGCAAGGACGACGCGCAGCTCAACTACGAGGCGAAGACCGACCGCATCCCGGCGCTGTTCTCCCGCGTCTGGGTGGTACTCGAGCCGGCGCCGGCGAAGAAGTGACGGCGGGGGCTGGGTGCCTTTCGTAGGTCGGGCCGAGTCTTCGAGGCCCGACGCGGGGTGACGAACACGAACGGCGAAGTACCGGGCACCCGAGCCCACATGGGGTTTCGTTCCCCGCGCCCGGGTCACGCACCTCCGCCGCGTCGGGCCTCGCAGACTCGACCCGACCTACAGGGCTGAACCGAAGACGCCGGCGCCAACGCCGCCCGGCCTCGTTCCGTAACAGTTACATTGCACCGGTCCCGCCGGCCGGATAGGCTATTCTGACGACGACTCGCGTCCCGCCGGATCGGCCCCCGAGGAAGTCATGTCCACCGCCGACACCATCCCCATCAAGTGCCCGGGGTGCCAGGCCGGGTTCGACGTGCCCGTCGGCCTCGCCGGCAAGACCATCCGCTGCACCTCCTGCAAGACCCAGCTCCCCGTCCCCGCCCCGCGCAGCGCCCCGGTCGCCAAGGCCGCGTCGGCGAACGGGAACGGCAAGGCGAAGTCGGTCGGCGACCTGCTGCCGACGGCGAAGTCGGCGCCGAGGTCGTCCGGCCCCCCCCCGCGCTCGGCCGGTGCAGCGCCGAAGGGGCGGGCGATCCGCGACGACGATGATGACGACGACGATGACGAGGACGAGGACGACCGCCCGGCGCGGCCGCGGAAGGGGAAGAAGTCGTCCGGCGGGGCGCCGGTGGCGCTGATCGCCGCCGTGGTCGGGGTGCTCGTCCTCGGCGGCGGCGGGGCCGCGGCGTACTTCGTGTTCGCCAAGAACAAGCCGGCCGAGACGGCCGCGGGCGGCAGTTCTGGTGACAGCAGTGGCGGGGCGGCGAAGAGCCCGTCGGACATGATCCCGAAGGGCGCCCCCCGCGGCGGCGCGGCCGCCGGCGGTGGCGAGGCGGGTGCGAGTGACGAGGCGGCGCGCGGCGGCGAGGCGGCGGGCGGTGGCGGCGGTGACTCGACCCCGACCCCCGCCGCCGGCCCCGGTCCGACCGGCAGCGGAACCCCTCGCCGCGAGCCCGGGACGGCCGCGTCCGACGGGTGGGTGACCCACAAGGGTAGCGGGTTCACGATCGAGTTCCCGGCCGACGTTAGGCCGGTCCAGTTAGCGTTCCCGCCGGGCAACGCCACCTTCGCCGCGGGGCTGGCGGACAGTGAGGACCAGAACAAGGCCGGGCTCATCGCCCTCTCCGTGTCCTTCCCCCCCGCGGTCCGTTCGCTGCAACCGAAGGCGATCCTCGACCTGTTCGTGCAGGGGCTCTCGAAGGGGGGCAACGGGCCGCTCGGGCGGATCAAGATCAACGTCACGAACAAGGTCGAGACGGAGGTGGACGGGTTCCCCGCCTACGACCTCACCCTCACCCCCGAGGGCAAGAGCTTCGACATGTTCGCCCGGGTCGTGGCGGTCAACGGCCGGCTGATCGTGGCCGCCTGCGGCCACGAATCGGACCCGCGGTTCGCCAGCCTGGCGCCGCGCTTCCGCGGGTCGCTGCGGATCGACGCCGGCCCGGTCGCGGCACTCCCGCCGATGGGCGAGAGCCCGACCCGCCCGGGAGCCCCCGGCCGCGGCAGCCCGTCTCGCGGCGGCGAAGGCGCGGTGACCGACGCCCCCGCGCCGACGGGCGAAGGCCCCACACGCGGCACCCCGCCCCCGGCGTTCCCAATGCCGATGGGCGAAGGCCCGGGCCGCAAGCCGACGCCGATGGCCGGCATCGACGGCCAGCCCGAACGCGGCACCCCGGGGGGGATGCCGACCCCCACGCCGGGCGCGACGCCGCCGACCTTCCCCATGCCGGGCTCACCGCCGCCGGCCTTCCCCATGCCGGGCTCACCGCCGCCGGCCTTCCCCACGCCGGGCGGCGGCGAGGGGCAGCCGCCCGCGTTCCCGCCCCCGGGCACCCCGTTCCCGGCCCCGGGCGGCGGCGAGCAGGGGTTCGGCGGTAGCGGCGGGTTCGTCGTGCCCGCCCTCGCCGGGCAGGTCCAGCCGTTCTTCGCCATCGCCTTCGACACCGAGAAGGGCGAGGTCTACACCGTCTCCCCGCGCCAGGCCGGCGCGAAGTGGGGGGGCACCCTGTACCGCTACAGCTACCCCGAGTTCCTTTACAAGGGCGAGTGGAAGTTGCCGCGGTTCGGCACCCGCGCGGTGATCGACACCAAGACCGAAAAACTGTACCTGGCGACCGCCCCCAGCACGCTGACCCCGCTGGTACTCAAAGCGCTGGTCGACCAGAAGAACGACCGCGCCGCCACGACCGGCGACGTGGACGTGATCGACCTCGCCGCCCTCCGCGGCGGCAAGGTCGAGTCCCGCACCGACGTCAAGACCGCGGCCACGTTCAGCTTCACCGCCCCGATCCGCGGGCTCGACGTGTCGGCCGACGGCAAGACGCTCACCGTGCTCGTGTCGCGCCAGCCCGTGGGCGGCAAGCAGGGGAAGGCGACGATCAAGCAGTACGACACCGCCGAGCGGAAGCTGGTCAAGGATAAGGACCTGCCGAACCCGGCCTGGGACATGACCCGCTCGGCCGACGGCAAGGCGCTCCTGGTGACCGAGTTCCCGTCCGACCGGCAGGCGCTGCTGGCCTACGACCCGGCCACGCTGGAGCGGAAAGACCTCACCCTCCCGCAGGGGATGGTGAGCGACGTGGCCCCCGGGCCGGCCGGCCGGTTCGTGGCGGCGGTCGGGGCGACTGCCGGGTCGCCCGGGAAGCTGATGCTGATCGACGGGGCCGGCGCCCCGCAGGAAATCCCGACGGCGGGCGGGCGGGCGAGCCAAAACGGGTACGCCCGGTTCACCCCGGACGGGAAGAAGCTGCTCGTGACCTCGCACGGGCTCGCCCCGGGCGGGATGGCGCCCGGCCTGGACATCTACGACGTGTCCGACCCGGCGGCCGCCGCCGGGTACAAGAAGGTGGCGACGGTCCGCAGCGCCGGGACGCTGCTGGTGGGCGGGAACCTCCACATCGCCCCGGACGGGCAGCGGGTGGTGTTCCAGACCGGCGCCGTGCTGGCGACCGACAAGATGACCGAGCACACCGGCGCACCGGAGGCGCCGGGGGTGAACGGCAACGGCAACAACGGCGCCCCCGGCTTCCCGGCCGGCGGCGGCCCCGGCTTCCCCGGCGGCGAGGGCGGTGCCCCGATGCCCGCCCCGGGCGGGATCGGCGGCCGCCCGATGGGGATGTTCGGGAACCTCGGCGGACAGCCGGGTGGGATGCCGCCGGGCAGCCGCCCCGGTCCGGGCGGGGTCCAGCCGCAGCCGGGTGGTGGGACGCCCCCGGGACCGGGTGGGACGCCCCCAGGGCCGGGCGGTGGGATGCCCCCAGGGCCGGGCGTGGTTCAACCGCAGCCGGGCGGGACGCCCCCGGGGCCGGGTGGGACGCCCCCGGGACCGGGCGGCGGCGCCCCGGCGCCGATGCCCATGCCGTTGAACGACGGTCGGCGGCCGGCCAACTGACCCGCGACGCAACCCACCCGACTCCCGCGCACGCCCCGGCTTTCCCGGGGCGTGCGACGTTTCCGGTCCGTAAGCTGACCCCGCACCGCGGCCGCGCCGGCCGCGCCCGCTGACAGCCGAGGACACGCCGATGCCCGAGCGGATCGTGATGCGGACCGGGGAAGCCCTGGTCGAGGGCGACAAGGACTACCTCTGTGCAGAACCCGAAGTCGTCATCGGCGAGCTGGACGGCCCGGTCGGGGCGGCGCTGGCGAACCTCGTCGGCGACCAGGTGAAGGGGCACACCCGGGTCTTCGCCATCCTGAACTCGGACGTGCAGGTGAGGCCGGCGACGCTGATGGTGAGCAAGGTGACGGTGAAGGACGCCCGCTACACCGGCATCCTGATGGGGACGGTGCAGGCGGGGATCGCGCACGGGGTGCTGGACGCGGTCCGCGCCGGCGACATCCCGAAGGAGAAGGCGAACGACCTGGGCATCATCTACAGCGTGTGGCTGGACCCGGCGATCCTGAGCGTGCCGGCGGGCGAGGTCGATCATGCGGCGCTGTTCGCGGTGAACCGCGAGGCGACGGCGAAGGTGATCAAGAAGGCGATGCGGAACGAGCCGACGATCGACTGGCTGCTGGAGAACCAGGACAAAGTGACGCACTACTTCCACCAACTCGGGCTGGACGGGAAGCTGTGAGTCCACCGTCACGTATGGCAGCCATCGGCTCGTGGTGACTGTACTTCAACCCGAATAGTGGAGTGCGTGTCGGCTTGCTCTTGATCCGGCCCCCGCGCGGGCGTACCATCACAATCGAAGGGTGACTGTAGTTCGGTGCTGGCCGAACCAGTGGCGAAGAATTGGTGGGACTGAGTTTGTGACCTGACAGTCACGAAACTCGCTCTTGCTAGCAGTTACCCTCGGAATCTCTCGTGAGATTTCGAATTCCTACTCCCGGCGCCCAGTGGCGTCGGAGCCCCTCTACGACACCGTAAGTGTCAGAGGAACCCATGCCAAAGGCATCGCCACGTCCTGTTTCCACTCCGCCCACCGATCCTCCAGACCCAGCAGCTCCCCCCATCGGTCCTCTCACTGCGAGGAACGACAAAGCCACTAACGCTCTCGAAACTCTCTACGACACCCTGAACGAACAGCTCGTCGCTGCTGAGGCTCGTCTCCGCGCTCTCAAACCCTTGCGGGCGGCCACAGTCGCCTACGGCGAGTCTCGCGACGAAGATGGCATTCGGTACTGGGAAGAACTTGCCCTAATCAAGATCGACGACAAGTGGCGCCTCGCTCACGCCGACTGCACCAACGCCTACGGCAACGACTCAGACTACGGCCCGATTTTCAAGCCTCTAACCGAGCGTACCGGTGAAGAACGCCTCCGTGCAGCCAAGGAAGTGCGCCGGCTCTACGAAGTGATCGTCAAGCAGAAGGAGGCAATGGTCGCCGAAGTCGAATCGGCGATCAAGGATCTCTCTACGCTCTGCTCCGAACTGTAGCACCCCGCCGGCTTCGCGCGGCGGGCGTCGTTGCGCGGCCAATCCCGCGGCAGGGCCACTACAGCCCTGCCGACTTATCGGCGCAGAGATTCACAACCATGCCTCCTCAAGATAAGGCAGTCGCCGGTCCGAACTGGACCCTCCTCGGGATCGTCGCCATCGTCGGGATCGTTGCCCTCGCCGGGATGATGCGCCCGGACAGGATCGGCGTTGATTACGACAAGGGCCGTTTCAAAGGCAACCTCGAACGTCACCCTCTCGAAGCCCGCGACGCTCTCCCCACACGTTGAGTCGGGAAGTTGTGACGGTACGTCGGGCCTACCGTTGGTCGGGTCGAGCGGGCTCAGCCCGACCGCCGGTTGTTCACCCCACCGCGCCCTCGTAGTCGAGCTTCTCCAGCAGTGCCGCCATCCGAGCCCGGGCGGCGTCGCGGTCGCGGAGCTGCGTCGCCTCCTCGGCCCGGATCGCCTCCAGCCGGTCCTCCTGCTGGCCGAGGGTGCGCACGAACCGCTCGCGCAGCTCCTTCTCCGTCGCCCGGTCGCCCAGGCTGCCGAGGTTGTCGCGTAACCGCTTCTGGTCCGCGGCGATCGCCGTGCGTTCCTTCTCCAGCGCCGCCAGGCGGGCGTCGGTGTGGCCCACCTCTGTCCGCGCCGCCAGCACGTCGCGCAGCGCCTTCTCCGTCTTCTTGTCGAGGTAGCTCGCGCCGAGCCACGCCGAGAGCTGGTCGTCGGTCACGTCGGCGAGCGCGAAGCCCTGGAACAACGTCTGCTCCTGCTGCACCGCGAACTTCGTGGTGGCGTGCGGCGGGAGCGGCAGCTTGAAGCGCCAGTGGTTCTCGGTCGTCTCGTGCGGCTTGGGCGTGTCGGCGAGCTTCGACCGCGAGCCGTCGCGCGGGTGGTCGAGGTACAGCACCTGCTCGCGGTCGGCCTTGCTGGCGAAGGTGTACGTCGTCTTTTGCACCCGGGCGTAGTGCGTCCGGAGTACCCCCTTCTTGATCGTCACGCGCGTCACCGTGCCGTCGTGCGAGTCGAGGTTATCGAGCACCCGCACGCCGAGTTCGACCGCGTAGCCGACCAGCCGGTGCTCGGTCGGCTTGAGCGTGTCGAGCATCGCCTCGCCGACGTAACTCCCGCCCTCCAGCACCGTGACCGGGCCACCTTCGAGCGTGAGGCCGGTGGTGTTCTCGAACTCGACGCAGCGGATCGGGTTCTCGGGGCGGGCGGCCTTCTGGTAGAGGAGCACGCTCCGCCCGGCGAACGGCTTGAGGACGATCGGCACCAGCGCCGACTGGTTCCGCTTCACCGTGACCGGCTTCTCGATGGCGTACTCGAACAGGTCGCCAAGCTTCCGCTCGCGCGTCTGCGCCTCCATCGACGACGGGCCGCGCCGGCTCCCCCACTGCTGATCGATGACTTCCACCTGACCCTGCGCGCCGAGCCCGACCTTGGCTCGTGCCTTTCGCATCATCGCCGGCGGTGCGGCGGGGGCAGCCATCGCCACGGCGTCCGCAGACATCGGGCCGAACGTTGCGGGGAGGTCATCGAAGTCGTCGAACCCGGTTTCCGCCATCGGCGGGAGGACGCCGGTCGTCTCCTTCACCTGGACGACGGGGCGGCGGATGTAGCGCGGGGTGTACAGGTCGTGGACGAACGACACCGGCAGCCCCGCCACCAGCGTGAGCCCCACGTCGGCCCAGTCCTCGTCAGAGGTGTTGTCGACGACCGCCCACCCCTGAATCAACGGCTCAACCTCTCCCCTGGTTCCGCCTTCGGCGGAACCGGCCCCTCCCCTAGGAAGGGAGGGGCTACGCGCGTCGACGCCTCCACGCGCGGGATCAGCTGGAACGGGCGCGTGTTGCTCGGTCGGTGCGTCCCCCCCCTTCCCTCCCAGGGAAGGGGGGCCGGGGGGGTTAGGTTTGTCCGCACGCGCCCCTGCCGCGTCCGCGGAGGCGTCGGAAGTCGGTTCCCCGAGCAGGATGCGGTACGTCGCCTTCCACACCGGCGCTTCGAGCACGTAGCTGAGGCGCAGCGTGCGCGCCCCTTCGCCCTGGGCGAACAGCGTGAACGTGCGGGCGTCCTTCTTCTTCGCGCCGAGCTGGGTGCGGAGGTAGAACTCGAGGTCGCGGCGGAGGCCGTCGTCGAGCAGCGTCACGTCGAGGTCGAACAGGTCGAACGACTTGATCTCGCCGGCGTCGGTGAGGATCGACAGCCGGGGGTACTGCTGGATGCCGGCCGGGGTGCGCATCTCCGCCGTGTCGATGCCGAGGACGGCCCCCTGCACCGGCTGGCCGCCGGCGGGGCGGACGGAGACGCGGGCGCCCTTTAATTGTGGCAGGAGTTTGGCGAGGCTTCCGCTATCGGGGATGGTGAGCGCGATTTCGGCGAGGAGTTGTTCGGCGGGCGTGGTGCTGTCGTAGGAGACCGCCGCCACCGTGCCGCCGTCGAGGTCGAGGACCGTCAGGGATTTCAGAACGTCGCTGACCTCGCGCTGCTTGAACGCGAGGGTGAGAGTTTCGTCGCCGGTGACGGCGGCCTCGCGCTCGAAGTACCCGACCCCGTGCTTGTACAGAACGACCCGGCGGATCGGCAGGTTCGGCATCGCAACTCCTGGGTGGTTGAACGGTCGCCGCAACCGGGACAGCGCCGGTGCGGATCGGGTTCGGGTCGGATCGGAAGCGGGCGGGGCGTGGCACCGATTGTAGCGGTTCTTCCGAACTCGCGCTCACCTGTGTCGTCGCCCCGCGTAGAATCGCGTCAACCCCGTCTCGGCGGCCCGCGCCACCCCTCCCGGCGCGTCGGCCAGACTCGCTCCACCGGATTCCCGGTTCGTCACCTCGTCCGCAGGGAGAGCTCGTGATGTCGCGTCCGCACGTCCGTTCGCGCCTCCGCATGGAGGCGCTGGAAGACCGTTGCACCCCGGCCGCCGCGTTCGTCGACGGCCGCGTCCTCGTCACCCTCGCCGACCCGGCCGTCGGGGCCGCCGCGCTGGCCGCCAGCCCGGCCGCGGCCGGCGTGGAAGCGCTCGGGTTCGGCATCTACGAGGTCGATCTCGCCCCCGGCCTCGACGTGGCCGCCGGCGTGTCCGCGTTCGCCTCGCTGCCCGGCGTGGCCTTTGCCGAGCCCGACTACGCCCTCGGCGTGACGGCCGTCCCCAACGACCCGTCGTTCGGGTCGCAGTACGCGATGAACAACACCGGCCAAGGCGGCGGCCGGGTCGATGCCGACATCGACGCCGCGGAGGCGTGGAACGTCGCCCGCGGCACCGGCAACAAGATCGTCGCCGTGATCGACTCCGGGGTGGACTACACCCACCCGGACCTCGCCGCCAACATGTGGCGGAACCCGCTGGAGACGGCCGGCAACGGCGTCGACGACGACGGGAACGGGTTCGTCGACGACGTGTTCGGCGCCGACTTCGCCAACAACGACGGCAACCCGATGGACGACAACAACCACGGCACGCACGTCGCCGGCACGATCGGGGCGGTCGGGAACAACGGCATCGGCGTGGCAGGCGTGGCGTGGACGACGCGCATCATGGCGCTGAAGTTCCTCGGCGCGGACGGCAGCGGCTCGACGAGCAGCGCGGTACGGGCGATCAACTACGCGGTGGCGAACGGGGCCGACATCCTCAACAACAGCTGGGGCGGCGGCGGGTTCAGCTCGACCCTCCAGACCGCCATCCAGAACGCCAGCAACGCGGGGGTGATCTTCGTCGCCGCGGCCGGGAACAACGCCACCAACACCGACACGACCGCGAACTACCCGTCCAACTACAACGTCCCGAATGTGATCTCGGTGGCGTCCACCGACCGGAACGACAACCTGTCGTCGTTCTCGAACTTCGGGGCGGCCACCGTGGACCTCGGCGCGCCGGGGTCGAGCATCCTGAGCACCGTGCCCGGCGGGTACGCGACGTTCAGCGGCACGTCGATGGCGACCCCGCACGTCAGCGGCGCGCTGGCGGTGCTGTGGGACGCGAACCCGACACTCACCGCCCAGCAGGTGATCGCCAAGCTGTACTCGTCGCTCGACCCGCTCGCCAGTCTGGCCGGGAAGACGGTCACCGGCGGCCGGCTGAACCTCCAGAAGCTGCTGAGCGACGTGTCGCCGCCGGTCCCGCCGTCGCCGCCCCCGCCGCCGGCCGACACGACCGGCCCGAGGGTGGTGTCGGCGGCGTTCGAGGGGACCGCCGGCGGGTTCGACCGCGTGCGCTTCACGTTCAGCGAGCCGATCGCCACGACCGGCAGTGGCGCGTTCACCCTCGCGGACGTGAGCGGCATCGGCGGCCCGGCCGGCGCCGTTACCGCCACCGCCGTCACCGCCGTCGCCGGGACGAACAACACGGTCTTCCTCGTCACCTTCCCGGCGCGCACGACCGCCGGCACCTACACGGCGACGATCGGCCCGGACGTCCGCGACGCGGCCGGGAATCAACTCGACCAGAACGGCGACGGCACGCCGGACACCTATACCGCGACCGGCTCCATCGCCCCCGCCACCCGGCAGACGTTCGGCGGGAACACGTCCGCGCCGATCCGCGACAACAGCGCGACGCGGGTGTCGCTGACCGTGCCGACCGTCGGCCGGGTGGCGGACATCACCGCGTCGGTGACGCTGACGCACACGTACGTCGGCGACCTGGTCATCACGCTCACGTCGCCGTCGGGGAAGGTGATTACGCTGTTCAACCGCCGCGGCGGCAGCGGCGACAATCTGACCGGCACGACGTTCGACGACGCGGCCGCGACGGCGATCACCGCCGGCCGGGCGCCGTACAGCGGCTCGTTCCGCCCCGAGCAGGCGCTGTCCGGGTTCGACGGGCTGGCGGCGAACGGGACGTGGACGCTGACGGTGACCGACCGCGCCGGCGGCGACGTCGGCACGGTCACGCGGTTCACGGTGGGGATCGTGTTCGCGTCCGGCGGCCAGTCGGTAACGGCGCTGGGCGTCGAGGACGAGCCGGCGGTCGCCGCGCCGCCGGTCGCCGACAAGCCGGTGTTCACCCGGGTGACACGCCCGGCGCCGGCCCCGGCGGCGTTCACGCGAGTCGCGCCGAGCGCATCCCCGGCGCCGGTACGGGTGCCGGCGCTGTTCCTGGCGCCGGCCGACGACGACAACCGCTTCGCGGCAATCGTCGTCGGGTGACGAGGGTGTTCCTGTCGTTGAGGGCACCGTCTTCGGCTGTCCCCGGGGGCGGCCACTCGGGTGTGGCCGAGCGCCCGCCGTTCCACCAGCGGGCCGACGTACTCGGCCCGCCACCGGGCACCCGTCCGCTTCGGCGGCGGGTCGTCCGCTACTCGGCCGCCTCGCGGAGCAGCGCGGCGACCGTCACCCGCTCGTTCCAGTCCTCCCACCGGGCTTCCCACGACCACGCCGTCGGGTCGGCGGCCACCCGGTCGGCCTCGGCGATCCACACCTTCGCCCGGGCGACCCACTGGTCCGCCGCGGTGCGGCTGCCGAGCCGGCGGTGGGCCAGCGCCCGGAACAGCATCTCCCACGCCCGCGGCGCCGCGAACCGATACTCCAGCGCCCGCACCGCCTCCTGCGCCCGCCCGGCGCGGACGTAGGCGGCGCCCAGCACCGTCGCCCCGCCCAGCAGCGTCCCCTTCCCCTCCGCCTGCGCCTTCTCCCCGAGCCGCACCCACCCGGCCGCGTCCAGCGCGGTCGGGTTCGCGCTCACCGCCTGGAACGTCCGGTACGCCGCCTCCTTCCCGTCCCCGTCCCTGAACCGGCGGACCATCGCCGCGCACGCGGCGTCGTACCCGACCTTGTTCCCGCGCGCCAGCTCCGCCGACGCCAGGTTGTACGCCGCCGTCACGTCGGCTGGGTCGTGCCACAGGGCGAGCTGGTTCGCCGCCACCACCTCGTCCCAGCGCTCGTAGTGCGCCCGGCCCTCGCCCCACTGGTTCCACACGTACGCGCTCCCCGGCACCAGCGGCAGCTTCCCGCCGAGCCGGCCCGCGGACAGGGCCAGCGCCCGCCCGTGGTCCTCGGCCGCGGCGGCGTCCTTCCCCTGCGCGGCCCGCATCTGGCCGCGGCCGGCCACCCAGCTCGGCTGGCCGGGCGAGCGCGCCGCCAGCCAGTCGGCGTGGAACTCGGCCGGGAACCACTCCCCGAACCGCCGGGCGTCCGCGAACCGCTTCTCGTGCCACGCCGGCACCCGGGCGTCGGCGGCGGCGCGGCGGGCGGCGACCGGGACGGGGCGCGAGTCCCACACCCGCACCCACACCCGCTCGGCCGCCACCAGCCGCGACCCGTCCGGGGTGAACGCTACGCTCTGCCGGTTCACGGCCGGCGGGTGCGGCAGGTCGAGGAGCGGGCGGCGGGTGTCCGGGTCCCACACCTGCACCGGCCGCAGCCCGCACCCGGTGGCGAGCCGACTGCCGTCCGGGGCGAACGCCAGCGACGCCCCGCCGCGCGGGCCGGGGCGGTCCTCGTCCGCCCCGGCCCCGGCCGCCGCCGGCGCCAGGTCCGGGATCGTGCGGTCCTTCCCGCCCGCGGCGTCCCAGAACCGGACCTCGCCCGCGTCGTCGGCCGTCGCCAGCTCGGCCGTCCCGGGCCGGAACGCGACCGCCGCCACGCCCGTCCGGTGCCCCGGGAGGGTGTGACGCAGCGCGAACGTGGCCGCGTCGTACACCCGCACCAGCCGGTCGTCGCACCCGGTCGCCAAGAGCATGCCGTCCGAACTGAACGCAACCGCCCTCACCCCGGCCGGGTGGTCGAGCTGTTTCACCACGGCCCGCTTCGCCGCGTCCCACACGCGGGCGGTCTTGTCCGCGCCGGCGGTGGCGATGCGGTCTCCGGCCGGCGCGTACCCGAGACCGTTCACGGCGCCGTCGTGGCCCTTCAGCTCCCCAATTTGCTTCCGCTGGGTCATGTCCCACAGGAACACCGCCCCGACCTCGTCGCTGGACGCGAGCTCCTTCCCGTCCGGGCGGTAGGCGACGGCGGTGAGCTGGCCGGGGTGACCGGGCATCTGGGCGAACCCGCCGCGCTCGAGGTTCACGAGGCCGACCACCTTGCCGGCGTCGTTGAAGGCCCGGCGGATGGTGCCCGCGAGGGCGGCGATCCGCCCGTCCGGGCTCACCGCCACCCCGGCCACCCACCCGCCGCCCCACTCGTACTCCCGCGGGTCGGGCGGGGCGGTCTGGTCCCACACCTGGATGACGCAGTCGTCGCGGGCGGTGGCGAACCGGGAGCCGTCCGGGTTGAACGCGCACGCCGTCGCCGGCCCGCCGTACGACAGCCGCCGCCCGCCCTGCCCGCGGACGGACCACGCCTTCGGGTCCGACTCGCGGCTCGCGCACACCACCGTCCCGCCGTCCGGGCTGAACCCGAGTCCCCGGAACATGGCGAGCCCGACGTGCCGGGTGGCGGCCCGGCGGAACCCGGTGGCGACGTCCCACAGCACCACCTCGCCGTCGTGCGACACCGTCGCCATCATCCGCCCGTCCGGGCTGAACACCACCCGCCGGGCGTCGGTCACCAGCCGGCACTCGTGGACGATCGAGTGGTCGGTCGCCGACCGCACCACCGCCGCCGCGTCGCGGCAGGTGGACGCGAGGAACCGGCCGTCCGGGCTGTACGCCACGTCGTACACGTTCCCCGGGTGCCACACGCTCCGGCTCAGCCGGTAGTCGAGCGCGGTGCTCCACACCTGCACCGTCCCGTCGCCGACGGCCGCCGCGAGGAGGGGGGCGGTCGGGTGGTACGCGACCGCGTAGACGATGCCGTGGGGTAGTGCCCCGCACCGGAACGGCGCCAGCGCCCGCGGCGCCGGGCCGGACACGTCCCACCGGTACACCACGCCGTCGCCGCACGCCGCGGCGAGTTCCTTCCCGTCCGGGCGGAGGGCGAGGCGGTACACGGCCATCGGCGGGCCGGTCAGGTCGTGCAGGAGCGTGCCGGTGGCCGCGTCCCACACCTTCACCTCGCCCGGGTCCGGGCCGTTCCACGGCCCGCCGGACGAGATCACCCGCTTCCCGTCCGGGGTGTACAGGACGCTGGTGATCATCTGCGTGTGCCCGACCATCTCGACGAGGTACGTCTGCGACTGCCGCTTGAGGAAGTCCCACTCCCACCGGCACCGGACCGGGTCGCGGGCCTTCAGGTCGTCGAGCACGCGCCCGGCGGTGGCGGTGCGGGCGGCGGCGACGTCCAGCGCCGCCCGGGCGATTTGGCTCGCGTGGAGGCGGGTCACCGCCTCCACACGAGCCCCCGCCTCCAGCCCGCGTAGTCGTACCGCGTCGTCGCGGGCGTTCGACGCCTGCTTCCCGGCGTCCACCGCCTGGTGCCACCCCTCGTTCGCCCGGTCCCACTGCCACAGCACCCCGCCGAGCCCGGCCAGGGCGACGACCGCGATGGCGACCGCCAGCCCGGCCACGACCGGCTCGCGCCGCGCCCACTTCGACACCTTCTCGGGCCACCGCACCGGCCGCGCGGCGATCGGCTTGCCGGCCGCCCACCGGTCCAGGTCGTCGGCCAGCGCCGCGGCCGACGGGTAGCGCCGCGGCGCGTCCTTCTGGAGCGCCCGCAGGCAGATGGTGTCGAGATCATGCGGCAGCCGGGCGCGCAGCTGGCGCGGGGGGACGGGCTCGGCGGTGAGCACCTGGTGGCGCGTCTCGGCGGCCGTCTCGCCGCGGAACGGGGCGCGGCCGGTGAGGAGCTCGTACAGGATGACGCCGAGCGCCCACACGTCCGCCGCCGGCCCGACCTCGCGCGCCCCGGCCGCCTGCTCCGGGGCCATGTACATCGGCGTGCCGACCACGTCGCCGGTGTGCGTCAGCCCCGGGTCCGAGTCGAGGAGGCACTTGGCGAGGCCGAAGTCCACCAGCTTCGGGCGGAAGGATGACGGATGAGGGATGAGGGATGACGGGTGCGGCGTGTCGGCGCCGGCCTGCGTCTTCGTGTTGCCGGACTCGTCCGTCATCGGCCCGAATTCGTCACACGCCAGCAGCACGTTCGCGGGCTTGATGTCGCGGTGGACGACGCCGCGCTGGTGGGCGTGGTCGGCGGCGCGGGCGAGGTCGGCGACGAGCTTGGCGGCGGCGGCGACCGGCCACGGGGCGCCGGTCATCCGCGCCGCCAGCGGGCCGCCGGCGACGAACTCCATCGCGCAGTACGGCCGCCCGGCGGCGTCGCCGACCTCGTACACGCGGGCGATGTGCGGGTGGTCGAGTCGGGCCGCCGCCTCCGCCTCGCGGCGGAACCGGCCGCGCTCCTTCGCCCCCGCCAGTTCGCCGGCGAGGATGAGCTTCACCGCGACGACGCGGTTGAGGCGCACGTCGCGCGCCTTGTAGACGACCCCCATCCCGCCGCGGCCGACCTCGCCGAGCGTCTGGTAGCCCGGGATGAGCAGCGGCGGTCCGACGGCGGCGGCGACCGGGGCGCCGTCGCGCTGCGTGAGCACGTCGGACCGGCACAGCTCGTCGTGGACCTCGAACATCTGCTCGAGGTCGGTCTTCCACTGCGGGAAGCGGGCGAGCCACTCGGCGGGGGCGGGGGTCTGGCCGAGTTGCTGGCGGACGACGAACTCGGTGTAGACGAGCTCGATGGCCGCCTCGGGGTCGGCGGCGACGGCGGGGTAGGCGGCGAGGAGCGCCTCGGCGCGGGCGTCGGCGCCGCCGCGGAGGCCGGCTTCGAGCTCGGCGCGGGCGCGGCGGAGCTGCCCCTCGGCGAAGCCCGGGTGGACGGACGACATGCGCGCCTCCGGTAGCCGCGGCCGGGGTGCCGGTTGAGGGCGCCCCGGCGACCCGCTACACTCAGGAACAATTGTTGCCCAAACCCGCCGGTCCCGCCATGCCCGACACGCCGGCCCCCGACTTCGCGGAGACGTTGCGCCTGGCGGCCGACGGCGACCCGTCCGCGCTCCAGAAGCTCGTCGCCGAGTACGAGCCGAAGGTGCGGATCGTCGCCCGCGTGCTACTCGGCCCGGCTCTGCGCCCGTACCTCGACTCCGCCGACCTGGCGCAGTCGGTCCACATGAGCATCGTCGCCGGCATCCGCGACGAGCGGTTCCGGTTGACCGGCCCGGACGACCTGATCGGGCTGGCGGTGACGGTGCTGCGGCGGAAGGCGGCGAAGCAGTGGCGGCACCTCCAGCGGCAGCGGCGGCTGAGCGGCGACGGGTCGCGGGCGAAGGACGACATCTCCGGCACCCTGGCGGCCCTGAGCGCCGGCGGCACCGACCCGGCGGCCGAGGCCCAGTTCCGCGACCAGCTCGCCCGCCTCTGCGAGCACCTCGACGTGTCCGAGCGCCGCGTCCTCGACCTGCGGCTCGACGGCTTCACCCCCGCCGAGATCGCCGACCAGATCGGGGTGAGCCGGGTCGCCCTGCGCGTCCGCCTGACGCGCCTCCGCCAGCGGCTCACCGCCGCCGGCGTGGTCACCGACTGGCTGTAAGTCCTTATCAGTGGGGTCCATCGGAGCCCGGGGCGTGGCAGTCGTTTCGAGTCCGGCGGCGGTGGGTTTTCAGGCCGAAGGCCTGGGAGCCCTCAGCCCAGGGCAACGCCCTGGGTTC
>VFQN01003909.1_pt1 | contig 20394 bp, 17 predicted proteins | sample 3512371 | NCBI WGS metagenome assembly VFQN01 (sample SAMN10412370, study PRJNA504923) | tailings metagenome | isolation source: Replicate 2 from Balatoc abandoned mine | place: Philippines: Itogon, Benguet | collected 2017-08-28
GGCAGTAGTTCTCATGGCTTTCTCCTTGTCGTCGCTAAAGTGACCAAGGGTGGGGCGGGGCCGGTGGCCGCACCGAGCGCGGTGGATGCCAGAAACTGGCATGGGGATAAATGTATAGTGCTCTTTGGTTCTCATTTTCGTGACTCCGTGGATTGCTGATTGTGAAGCGCACGAACCAGGACGGCAGCGCGCTTAGGCGATCGCGGAGACCTTGGGGGGCCGCAGCCGGAGCGGCACGTCACCCGGCGATGAGATGGAAGGTGGGGCAAAGGCGGGAGGCTCGATTCGCATTGTGCCGATGACGATCTGCGCGGATACCGGGACGCAGATGGCGCATCCGGATGGCGAAACATGGCAACTGCCGTCGTCCCGCGCTCGGTCTTCTCCGCAGGACCCGACATGGCTGTGTCCGGTCGCAGGCTCGGCGTGAATGGTCTCTACGACATAGCGAATCTCATCAGCGGTAGCCGCTTGGGCGTGTCGGTCGTGAAACATGGTCGAGACGGCCATGAGGATGGCCATGGCAAAGGCTAGCCATCGCGACGCATCGAGTGCCCGCGTTCCAGTTCGCTTACCGGATTGCCCCAAAGTGATCGTACTCGATCTCACCTGACTCCGTCCTCGCGATGTGCAAGTTGTACATTGCTATCCTAGACGAACGCCAAGGGTCTTGTTTGTGCAAGATCAAAGAGAGAACCGAATCCCGAAAAAAGCGGGGTTGCGGCATGACGCAACTGGTGACGGAAAGACGCAGCGATCAACCCCAACTCTGATTTACAGAAGAGGACCTGCCAGCCGCGCCAAGTTCTCGCCGATCTTGTGGGCGATCGTGCGCTTTTCCCAACCGTCGAACGTTAGCGTCTCGCTGGCGCCGAAGCAGCGGATTTGTTCACGCCGCAGTTGAGCCGTGACGCCACGGTCAAAAGCGACAAAGCTTATTTCAGCGTTTAGGACAAAGGAGCGGATGTCGATGTTGCTGGATCCAAGCAGTGCGATCTCGTCATCAAATGTGACATGCTTGGCGTGCAGGAAGCGGCCCTTATAGAGATGCACTTGGATACCGGCCCGGAGAAGTTCGGAATAATAGGATCGCTGCGCGAACTTCACCAGAATGTGATCCGTGAGATACGAAACTACCAGGTGGACTTCGACTCCGCGCAACACCGCGGTCTTGAGCGCCTGCAGGAAGGCCTCGTCTGGGACGAAATAGGGGGTAGTGATGACGACACGTTCGCGCGCGCCGTGAACCAGCGCGGCCATGAGGTGTCCAACGCCGGCATCCGGATAGTCTGGGCCGCTTGGCAGGACCTGTGCGACAACCCCGGCGTCGGGATGATGGTGCGGAAACAAGGCGGGCATGGCCAGTTCCTCGTCGGTTTCCATGAACCAGTCTGCGATAAAAACGGCTTGGAGTTCCGCCGTGATCGGACCGACCACTTGCGCGACCAGTTCTTCATTGGTGACGTTCCGGCGAGAAACGGCATGGGTGATGTTCTGCGAGCCAACATAGCCGACACGGCTGTCGATGATGGCAATCTTCCGGTGATTGCGCAGATCGGCGCGTGCCGACCTGCGCCGGAAAAGGCCGACCCGAAGGGCGAGCCGAACCTCCACGCCAGCCGGGGCGAGCAGCTTCGCCACGCGGTGAGCCCATTGTCGCGACCCGATGGCATCGATCAGAACCCGGCACTTGACACCTCGTCGCGCGGCCCGGTCCAGCGCATCCATTACACGCCGGCCGGTCTCGTCATCGGCAAAGATGTAGAACAGAAGATGGACTGTTAGTTTTGCCTGGTCGATGTCGGCGACAATTCGGTCGATCACGTCATCATACTCGGAGAGAAGCCTGACGTCGTTTCCGGCGAGTGCCGGGAATTGCCCGAGCTTTTCGATCAGGAGAGCTGGCCCGGCCAAGGTGGCCGGCAGGTCGGGACGGCGGCAGAAACGGGAATGGGCAATCTCCCTGGACGCGGCGGCGAGGATGGTCGGCAATCTGACGAAGCGCTGGCGCCGCCAGCGCGGGTAACTCGGTCTTCCAATAAGAAGGTAAATGACAAGCGCCGGAATCGGCAGGAAAAATACCAGCAGAAGCCAACTCCGCGAGGCCTCGGGAGAACGCCGCAAGGGCACGACCACAATCATCACGAGGCGGATTGACCATTCAACCGCCAGATAGGCGATCGCCCAGGCTTCGCCCCCAATGAACACCATTGTCGTTGTCCTGATCGCTTTCTTTGCTCGGTCAGCCGCAGTCGCCCTAGCTGCTGGTAGCTCAGTTGCGTTTCCTTGACGTGTATCAAGAAACCTTCCGCGATCCTGAGCTAGTCTACCACATTCGTAACCTCTTATCTGGGTCGCGGCTTGAACGGCGACTGGCAACGACGGTCACGCGGCGCCGAGAGCAATTCCATACGCTTAGGGATCAGGCAGATGAAGGCAAAAGACGTCATGACCGTGGACGTAGTCAGCGTTTCGCCCGACCATAGTGTCAGGCATGCAGCACGGATCATGCTGGACCACCGCATCAGCGGCCTGCCAGTGATTGACGATGATGGCCGCATGGTCGGCATCGTGACGGAGGGCGACCTAATGCGCAGGTCGGAACTCGGTGTCCAGGCGCTGGCGTCGGTCGATCGGCAGTTCAGCACGGAGGAGAACCACGCGGGCGCTTACGTGAAAAGCCACAGCTGGAAAGTGGCGGATGTAATGACCTCCGATCCAGCTAAGGTCGACGAGGAAACGCCGCTGCCTCAAATCGCTGCGCTTATGGTGGAGCGCGGCATCAAGCGCGTACCGGTAATGAGCGGAGAGCACCTAGTTGGGATCGTAAGCCGAGCCGAGCTCCTGCGGGTACTTATCACAGCCAAATTCGACGCTACAGCGCCCGGCGACGATGCGATCCGGCGCAGCATCCTTACACGGCTGCGGGAGGATGCAGGCATCAACGTAGATGAGCTAACGCTCACTGTCGCCGACGGCCTGGTACATGTATCGGGAGCGGTCTCCTCGCAGAGTGAACGAGATGCCGTCCGCGTGGTTGCCGAGGGCGTAAGGGGCGTCAAGGGTGTCTTCGACCACCTGTCCCTTGCCTAGCTTCAAACAGGCGGCCGATGCTAGGCGAAAGCACCCCATGAAAACCTGCCAGGTGACATCGTGAGCAACTCCGCCATACAAGACGACCTTGAGACGCTGCAGCGGGAGACGTTCGACTACTTCATCCATGAAGCGAACCCCGCCAACGGCCTCATTCGCGATAAAACCGAAACGAACTGGCCCGCAAGCATCGCCGCCACCGGCCTTGCGCTGGCCTGCTATCCGGTGGGCGTCGAACGCGGATTCATGAGCCGGAGCGCCGCCACGGAACGCACTTTGGCAACGCTGCGCTTCTTCTGGAACAGCCCGCATGGGCCGGCGCCGGACGCCACGGGATATCGCGGTTTTTACTATCACTTCCTGGATATGCAGACCGGCCGGCGAGCCTGGCAGTGCGAGCTGTCGACCATTGACAGCACCTTTTTGTTGGCCGGCGCGCTGGCCGCGGCGGCGTTTTTCGATGCGAACACGCAAGCCGAAGCCGAGATCCGCACATTGGCCGATGCGCTCTATCGCCGAGCCGATTGGCGCTGGGCGCAGGACGGGGGAGAAACCGTCAGCCACGGATGGACACCCGAGCGCGGATTCCTGAAGTACCGCTGGGAAGGATATGATGAGGCGCTTTTGCTCTATGTCCTGGGGCTCGGCTCGCCGACGCATCCTCTACCCTCGACCAGCTACGCGGCCTGGACGGCCACCTTCCGCTGGGAGCACTGCTACGGCTACGACTACCTCTATGCGGGACCGCTGTTCATCCATCAGCTCTCGCATGTGTGGATCGCCTTTCGCGGTCTCCAGGATCCCTTCATGCGCAGCAAGGGAAGCGATTATTTCGAGAACAGCCGGCGCGCCACCTACGTCCAGCAACGCTACGCTATCGACAACCCGCGTGGTTTCGACGGCTATGGCGAACATTGCTGGGGTCTCACCGCGAGCGAGGGTCCCGGCCCCTCCACACTCAAGCTGAACGGCATCGAGCGCCGGTTCGAGGACTATGCCGGGCGCGGTGTGCCCTATGGTCCCGATGACGGCACGCTCGCTCCTTGGGCCATCGTGGCCTCCCTACCATTCGCTCCGGAAATCGTCCAACCCGCGATCAGCTTCTGTATTCATCAGGCCAAGCTCAAGGCAGCCAACGCCTATGGCTTCAAGGCAGCCTTCAATCCGACGCACCCGGGATCGCCGGACAGCGCATTTGGGTGGTGGATTTCGCCTTGGCACTTCGGCCTGAATGAAGGCCCTGTCGTCTTGATGATAGAAAACGAGCGCAGCAGCCTGTTGTGGCAATTGATGCGCACGTGTCCTTACATCCGTGGCGGCCTGCAAAGGGCGGGGTTCGAAGGCGGTTGGCTGACGGAGTCCCCGGAGGTATCGAGCTCACCGGTTTGGATGCAGCCACGGTCGCGGACCTGAGCAATGGGAACGGCCGGCGTCGTCCAAGATCAAAGTTGGGACCAGACCCAGTTGAAAAACGGCGCGATGTTGCCTTTCAATCTAGCGTAAATCGCGCGCGGCCACGGTCACGCCGTCCCTGACCCTATCGCTTGCGTGCAGCACTACCTTATCTTCTACGGCGAGGCCGGACTGGACCTCGGCCGTTCGGCCGTTGCGCTGCCCGATCTTGATGGCAGTGGCGCGTGCGGCACCGTCTTTCACCGCGAAGACAGCCCAGTCCTCGCCCACTCGAAAAAGGGCCGCGACCGGCACCCTAAGCACGTCCTGCGCACTCCAGATCGTGATGTGTACGATCACACGGTAATCGTGACCGAGCTGCGGCCATGCTTCGGGAGGATCGACGAAATTGATGATCGTGCGGACCCTTTGTTCCTCGATACCAAGTGCGGAGACCTTGACGAACCCCGCCGGATCTACCCGTGTCACCCGGCCACGGATGCCTGATCCGCCCCAGCCATCGATCCAGACAGGTGCGCCGGGCTTGATCCGGACAGCGTCGGTCGACAGGAGGTCGGCGACGATCTCGAGGTCGCGCGGATCACCAATCTCGATCAGCGGGGCGCCTGCTTGCACCGCCGCTTCGCTCTCCTGAATGATCTTCAAGATACGGCCGGTAACAGGACTGCGCAGCTGGATGCAGCAGGCAGGATCTGATTCAACCAAGGCTCCGGACGGTTCGCCGAGTCGCGCCGCGACGCTGGCACGTTCGTTGCGCCGGATTTCGACCTGAGCCTTCGCGCTCGCCAGAGCGGCTTGATTGGTTTCGACGTCGAATCTCGCCTTGTCCAGGACCTTGAGAGAGATCACCTCGGTTCGCGCGAGCGCTTCCGCCCTCTGCAGTTCCGTGCGCGAGAATTTGAGCGTCGCCTCGATCCGGCGCACTTCGGCTTCGGCGACTGTCATTGCCGCTTCGGTTGCCGCCAGCGCCGCCTGTAGCTCTTCGTGCGTGCGGGCATCGTGGAAGCTCGGTTCGGTTGGTTGCATCACCGCCATCGTTTCGTCGACGGCGACCTGGTCCCCGACATGGCGGGGAGGAGAGATTCTGAGGACCTTTCCGGCAATCGGCGCAGACACAACAAACACGTGGCGTACGCGTGTCTTGGCCTCGTTGTCGATCGTGACCTCCATAGGTCCCTTCGTCACGGTTGCCAGATCCACTGCGATCGGCCGTGGCCAGGCGAACCAGACTGCGCCGGCGGCCAATACCACAAGGGCCACAGCTCCTACGCTTCGCTTCATCGAAATCGCGCGCATGGTTCAATCTCGCGTCTTGAGAACAGTGACAAGGTCCAGCTTGTTGATGCGCCGGCGTACGACGAGCGCGGAAAGCACGGCTGCGGCAATCACGATCGCGCTGGCAAAGACATAGGTGGGCTGCTCAACGACCAGGCGCACCCGCATCAATTCGCCAGCCAGGTTGGTTTGCATGATCCAGGCAAGACCGTAGCCCATGACCCAACCCGGCGGCTGGGCGAGCAACGTCAACAGGGCCAGTTCGAGAAGCAGGATCCGCAACACTTCGCCCCGGGTGAAGCCAAGGACACGCAGGCTGGCCAGTTCCCGCGCGCGTTCCGAAAGCGAAATGCGCGCGCTGTTGTAGACGACGCCGAAAGCGATCACGGCTGCAAGGCCCGTGTAGATGCCCGCCATCGTCGTGATGAGCAAGGCTATCGCCTCGCGGAAATTCGCCAGCGAGACCCGCTGCAAAGCCAAGCCGCTGACGACCGGCATACCTTTGACGGCGGCGTAGAACATGTCGCGTGCGCTTCCGTCGAGGCTCACATTGACGCTGTTCACCGTCGGCGCTTCGCGCATGAGGCGGGCGAGCGCGTCGGCGTCCATCATGCCCCGGAGGCCGAAATAGTCCTCGATCAGTGCTGTCACCGGAAGAGCGACGGTCCGCCGCGTCCCTTCGAGCAGATCGATCTCGACCGACTGGCCGAGTTCGACCCCGAGGACCTGAGCGAGCATGCTGGAAAGCGCCAAACCCGTGTCCGGCAGCACGACGGGTCGCAGGTCAGCGTCGATAATGCGATTGAGATCAGCGTCGGGCGGTCTACCGCTGATCACGATCCGACGCTCGATGGTTCCGCTGCGTATGCGAACCGGGACCTCCCGCGAGGGTTCAGCTGCGAGAACACCCGGAAGCCGAGCAATCTGCATGACAACATGCTGCGGGCGTTTTTCCACGAAGCTGACGGTGGCGTCCTGCCGATCGGCCAGGAAGAATGTCACATCGATGAGCTCCTCCATCGTATCGCGGGTAAAAAGCGAAACGACGAGGATCGCCGTCGCGAGCGCCATTCCGAGCATCGTGAATGAAGACCTGACCGGATGGCGCGTGATGTTGCGCAACATCATCATGGTCGGTTGCGAAACGAACTTGTCGAACGTGAAATCGGCGGGCAGCAGCCGCCGGAAGCGCGGCGGCGCGGGCGGCTGCATCGCGACGGCCGGCGCCAGCCTCACGACATCACGAAGGGCGCGCAGAGCGCCTATTGCCGCGGCAATGAGGCTCAGCGCCGCGGCGACCACGTAGAGATCCGGACTTCTGGTGAACACGAGAAACGGAAAATGGAAAAAGTCTCCGAATAGATTGGTAATCCGTATCCCCAGCCACGTGCCCGTTGCGGCGCCGATCACTATGCCGATGGCTGCGATGACCATGACGAACTTGAGGTAATGCGTGACGATGCTGACGTTGCGGTATCCCAACGCTTTCATGAGCCCGATCTGCTCGCGCTCCAGGGCTACGAGTCGAGTGAGAGTGAGATTGACCAGGAATGCCGACACCAGAAGGAAAATCGGCGGCAGCGTCCGGCTCATATTGCTGAGCATGTCGAGTTCGTGGTCGAGCCACGCGTGCGAGGTCTGGTCCTTCCGTCCGTAAGCTGCACGTCCACCGTAGCGGTCGAGTATCGCGTCGAGGCGCATGATAACGTCGCGTTCGGAAGCGCCCCGCAACAGCTTCACCGCCACGGATGAAAACGCGTCATCGAGATCGTAGACGCTGGCAAGCGCCCTCTCTGACATCCAGATGATACCGAAGCGGCGGTCGTCCGGCATGATGTCGCCCGGCCCGACGGCGTAGATGAACTCGGGAGACAAGGCGATGCCGACAACCACCAGTTCGCGCTTGCGGCCGTTCAATATTGCCGAGAAGCGGGATCCCGGCGTGAAGCCATGGGCTTTGGCAAAGCCCTCGTTGACAACGGCCTCGTCGGCCCGTCCCGGTTCCGGCGCGCGACCTTCTCGCATATAGAGCTGGTTGAGCGCGGGCTCGCCGATCTCTGGGAGCGAAACGACTTGTCCGGTGGCAGGCTCGGAATAGTTCGGTATGTCGAGCAGGGCGAGCTTGACGATGCGCGCGTCGACACCGGCAACGCCTGGAATTTCCGCGATCTGGTCGACAAGGGTTCTCGGCGCGCGCCGCGCCGCGGCAAAGACGTCCGCAAATCTGTAGCGTTCGTAGTAGGCGGCACGCGTTTCGTCGAGGGACCGGTAGGAGCCGACAGCCAGAATGAGGGTTGCCACTCCGCCGGCAATGACGAGAGCGATCGCAAGCGCCTGGGCCCACAGCCGTATAAGATCCCGAAAGAGCTTGATATCCAGGGTGCGCATCGGATCACCAGACAAGCTCGGCGGAAGTTCGGCGCGCCTCGTTCTTGTGAATTCTCGAGATTTGACCGTCGGCGAAGAACAAGACGCGGTCGGCGACATCCTGGATGCTGGCGTTGTGCGTTATGATGAGGACCGTGGTGCCGAGCTGTGCATTGATGCCCAGCAGCGCCTCGATCACCCGAATGCCTGTCTTCGAATCCAGGGCGCCTGTCGGCTCGTCGCAGAGCAGCACCTCAGGCCGTTTGGCTATCGCCCGGGCAATAGCCACGCGTTGCTGTGCGCCGCCCGAGAGCTGTGCCGGGAAGTGGTGCATGCGCGCCTCGAGCCCGACGAGCGCGAGGGCTTCGTCGGGACGCATCGGGTGATCGGAGATCTCGGTCACCAGTGCGACGTTTTCATAGGCTGTGAGGCTGGGAATCAGATTGTAGAACTGGAACACGAACCCGACGTGCTGGCGACGATAGGCTGTAAGGCCTCGATCATCGAGGTTGGTCAGCTCGAGATCCCTGAAGAACAATTGGCCGCTGGTGGCATGATCAAGCCCACCCATGATGTTGAGGAGGGTCGACTTCCCGCTGCCCGACGGGCCGAGCAGAACGACCACTTCTCCAGCAAAGATTTCCAGGTCCACTGTGCGCAGGGCAAGAACCTGCGTTTCGCCGGAAACATAGGTTTTGGTCAGTGCTTTCGCGGTGAACACGGTGTCGGACATGGCCGTTATCCGTTCTCGCCTGGTGCAACGTCGATCCATCTGGATACATGCAGGTCTGCGGGCATCATGGCCACGATCTTTCCTTTGGCGAAGCGTCCTCGAACATTTCGATGCTGGCCTGGGCCAGAAGTCCGGCTAGGGAAATCGCATTTGATGGGTGGGGAATTGAGTCCGTGCTTACGACCCGGGCAGGCCCGGCCGCGAGCAGTTGCTCGTAGGCGTTCTGAGCGAATACAGGGTGGATGACGACGCATACGGCCGGAGGAAGACCCAGCCGCCTCAGGTGACCGAGGGTTTCGATCGAGGTCCGTCCCGACGAGACGATGTCGTCGACAATGACGGGTGTTCGGGTGACAGCGGCATCGATCGAGGGAAGGCTCACCTCGACGTCGCGGTCACCCCGGCGGGTCTTCGTCAAGATCTGATAAGGAAAACCGGCTAGATTGGCGATGTCGGCTACCCATTGTTCGCTTTCGCCGTCCGGGCCTATGAGGATCGCGTTTGGAACATTGTCTCGCAGCCAATCCGCGATCAGCGGTGCCGTCGCCACACGACGTACCGGCATACGGTAGAGTTCGGAAAGCTCCGGATTCCTGTGCAGATGGGGATCCGCCGTAACCAGCCAATCGAAACTCTCTTCGAGAAATCGCGCGAACAGGGGCGCGCTGACGGCCTCGCCGGAATTGAACCGCTTGTCCTGGCGCATGTAGGCCAGATACGGCGCGATCAGTCCGACGGAGCGGGCGCCGAACTCGCGCGCCGTCGCCGCGGCGAAGCGCAGGGGAAGGGCGAGTTCGTCGGGATTGTGCAAGCTGGCGACGAGAGCGACATCGATGCCGTCCAGACCCTCTTCGATCGTGACGAGGGATTCGCCATCGGGAAAATGACGCCAGTCGAACCGCCCTATTCGCGCCGCCAGCATTGGAGCCATCGCTTCTGTGAGCTTACGCTGCTTTGGGAGAGGGAGCACCACGCGGGTCATTCGGCTGCTCCGATCTCGAATATGTCGGGATGTGCCGCGGCATACGCTAACGCGTATTCCAGTTCTCCAGGCGAGTGGGCATGGATGTGAAAAAGCGGCTCACCGGCCTGGATGCTGTCGCCAATCCTAACACGGGTATAGATTCCAGCTGTGGCGCTGCCTGGAGCGCCGGCGAGCTTGGCTACTTTGGCAAGTCGACGGTTGTCGATTGCCTGGATCTGGCCGGTTCGGTTGGCGAGAATCGGCCTGGCGTGAGGGGCCGCGCCCGGCTCGGTAAAGCCGCCCTGCGCCTCGCAGATCGCGAGAAACTTTGTGAGCGCAGCGCCGCCGTCGAGCAGAGTACGAGCAATGGTCCGCCCTTTGCCGGGGACGGCTCCGGGTGCGGCATCGAGCAAGGCGGCGGCAAGGTCGAGCGCACGGCTTCGGAGATCCCGGGGGGCGTCAACGTCATTGCGCAGCACGCTCAGCACGTCTCGCGCCTCGAGAGCCGGACCGATGCCGTAGCCAACAGGTTGGCTTCCATCGGTTCGCAGCACAGAGAGGTTAAGTCCGAGCGCCTGTGCCGTCGCACGCAGGCGTGCTTCAAGAGAAGCTGCCGCCGCGACGGAACGCACTTTGGCGGTCGGCCCGACGGGAATGTCGATAAGCACGTGGGTGGAGCCGGCGGCGGCCTTCTTCGAAAGCACGCTAGCGACGAGTTGTCCGTCGCTGTCGAAGTCGAGTGGACGCTCGATGCGGATCAGTATGTCGTCGGCTGGGCTCAGCCGGACGTTTCCGCCCCAGACGATGCAACCCCCTTCGCGCTCGACCACGTTTCGCATGGCATCGAGATCGAGCGCTACCGGCGCCATCACCTCCATCGCGTCGGCGGTGCCGGCAGGAGATGTAATGGCACGTGAGGACGTTTTTGGAATCCGGTGGCCGGCGGCGGCAACGATTGCAACGACGATGGGCGTGGTGCGATTCCCCGGAAGGCCGCCGACACAATGCTTGTCCAGCACGGCGCCGCTGCCCCATTCGATACGCTCTCCAACCGCGAGCATTGCCTTCGTCAGTGCAATCGTCTCCTCATTATCGAGCCGCTCTCCTGCACATGCCGTAACGAACGCGGTCAGTTCGATGTCTGACAAACGGTTGTCGACGGTGTCGCGCATGATGGCGAGGAAATCTGTCTCACCGAGCCGCTGGCCGAAGACCTTCGCCCGCAAGGCCGGCGCCGACGCGGGCGGTTCGGGGTGACTGAAGAGGGCCCATGCATCGGGGCTTGGCTCGAGCAATGCCCAGGCGGCTTCGGACAAGGCAGCGACGTCCAGGTCGAGGCGATTGTCGACAACGACGTTGAGTGTGGCAACCAGTTCGCGATCGCCGCTACGCGCCAGAACCCGGGTGAGCGCCGTGAAGCCTTCGGACCGGCAGACGTGGCAATCGCGATGCATGTAAACGACCGGTTGCTGGTATGTGTCGATGCCGGCTCGGACGAGGCGTAGCCGGCTATGGGCGTCACTCATGCCGGCTGCTCCAGATCGATCCGCTCGAGGTGTTCGGGGACACGCGCCTGCCATTTGAGTTCGCGATTGATGCGCCCGCGCAGCGTATCGGCGGAATCCGGTTCGCCGTGCGTGAGGTAGGTCATTGCCGGCGCGCGGCGGGCACTCCGCATCCAGTCGAGAATCTCGTCGGCATCCGCGTGACCGGAAAAGCTCTCCAGCTGAACGACTTCCGCGCGGATCGGCACGTCTTGTCCAAACATCCGCAGGTGGTCGGCGCCGGCCGCCAGGGCAGCACCTCGCGTGCCGCCAGCCTGGAAGCCGGAGAGCAGGATCGCATTGCGTGCATCTGTTCCGAAGGCTTGAAGATGGTGCAGCACGCGCCCGCCCGTGAGCATGCCGCTTGCCGAAACGATGATCATCGGCCCCCGCCTGAGGTTCAGCGCCTTCGATTCCTCGACCGATCGCACCAGCGTCGCGATCGAGTACATTGCGCGGCACTCTTCCACGCTGACGTGGTGCTCGTCATGAAAGCGGTGATAGATATCCGTGGCGTTGATTGCCATCGGGCTGTTGAGGAAAACGGGTACGGCCGGAATCTCATCGCGCTGTCGAAGCCGTGCAATTTGCAGCATAATGCCCTGTGCGCGGCCCACTGCGAAAGCCGGAATCACGATCACGCCGCCTCGACCGGCGACACGCCGGATCACCGGGGCAAGCTCCGCTTCCGCGTCGATCCGTCGGTGTTTGCGGTTGCCGTAGGTGGACTCGCAAACCAGTATGTCCGCCTCAGCCAGCGGTAGTGGTGGCCGCATCAGCGGGTCTTGCGCGCGTCCGATGTCGCCGCTGAAATGCACAGTCGTTCCGGCGATGTCGACTCTGATCTGTGCGGCGCCAAGCAGATGCCCCGCGTGAAGGAAGCGGGCGCGAATGCCGCGCCCGACTTCAAATTCCTTGTCGAAGTCCTGGGTCGCGATGTGTTCGAGTGAGCCCTTGGCATCTTCGAGAGTGTAAAGCGGCTGAGGGTCGGCATGCTTGGAATAGCCCCGCTTCTTGGCAAATCGTGCTTCCTCTTCCTGAAGGTGGCCGCTGTCCGGAAGCAAAAGCGAGCACAGTTCCGCGGTGGCGGGAGTGCATATCACCTTGCCGCGAAAGCCATTGCGCACGAGCGCGGGAATGTAGCCGGAATGATCCAGATGCGCGTGTGTCAGCAGCACCGTGTCGATCGTTTCAGGCGGCACCGGGAACGCCGCGCGATTGCGATCGCGCAGCTGCTTGTAACCCTGGAAGAGGCCGCAATCGATGAGGACGCGGCGCCCATTCGTTTCGAGCAGGTACCGCGATCCGGTCACGGTTCCCGCGGCGCCGAGAAATTGAAGGGAAGCTGGGGAATTCATGTGGCTCTCCGAACAGTTGGCAAAATGATCATTCCGGGATCCTCCCGGCGGGAACGGTACGAGGATCAGCCGTTACAGGGGCAATTAGACGCGGCAGCTTCAGGCTTGCCGTCGCAGCGAGTGCCATCACCAGGGCTGCGGCAAGGAAGCCTGCGCCTTGCAGGCCGTTGAAGCCGAACAGCAGACCAGCGCCCGCGGAGCCCACCGACAGCCCAAGGCTCACTGCTGCCGCCTGAATGCCGAGTTCGACGCCCTGACTTCGCGCGGTGATCCGCGACACCCAGAAGGCGAGCAGCGGACTGATCACCCCGGCGGAGGCCGCGACGACGGACACAGCGAACAGCATCTCGCTGAAGGCGGTGATTGATGGAATTACCGCCAGACCGATCGCCATCACCAGGAAGGCGGGTGCAACGAGCACCTTTGTCGCCGCCGGCTTGACGAGTGGCGAAAAGACAAGCCCCTGCACCACAAACATCACCACGCTGCAGGTCGCGAACGTAAAGCCCAGTTCGGCGGGACTCATTGCGAGCTCATCGTTGCGTAGCGTGAGCCCGACCTCGAATGCGCCAAGTCCCGCCGCGGCTACAGAGGCAAGGGCGAGCAGCCGTATCTCCCCGGGCACGAAAGTCGACGTTTTGCGGTTCTTCGTGTCTACCGGCTGGCCGGTCACTCGGCCTCCAGGCAGGATCAACCTCACCCCGCCGGCCGCTGCCAGGGCGAGGCCCGATGCAAGAAGAAAAGGGGCGGCCTGCAAGAGGGGCACCGCCTTACCCGAGTCAAAAGCCCATCCGGCAGCGAGGCCACCGAGCATGGGACCGAGCAGGAAGCCTGCAATCGATGCCATGCTGACCCAACCAAAGGTTCTGGCCCGCCGGTCATCGTCACCTTCCGTGTCGGCAATGAACGCAAGGGCTGTGGGAACTACGGCGGCGGCGAAGCCGCCGTTCAGGATTCGTCCGACATAAAGAAGCAGCAAGTTCGGCGCGAGCGCCGAAGCCGCCAAGGTGACGGCGAAGCCGATCAGGCCAACGACAAGGACGGGTCGACGCCCGATCAAATCCGACACCCGTCCCCAGAGGAACGCGACAGCCAGTGGTGCGGCGACATAGGCAGCAGTCAGAAAGCCAATGTGCCGTGCAGCGAATGTCGGATCTGCGGAGCCTGCGAGCCGTTCGACCATTGTCGGCAGGACCGGCAGGACGATCCCATAGCCGAGCGCGACGATGAAGGACGAAGCCAGAAGTGCGCCCAGAACCCTCGACGACAAAGGCAGGGGAGGTTTTGCGGTCCCGCTCATGCCGGGGCGCCGGTCGGCTGCTCATGAGCGGCGCTTGCGGCAGTCGATGCGGCCGGCCGGATGCCTTCGAGCCTGGTTCGCTTGAGCAGAAGCGCATTAACGGCGACCAGCGCCGAGCTGCCCGACATTGCCAGCGCGGCGATCTCGGGGCTTAAAAGGAAGGGATAGAACACGCCGGCCGCGAGCGGGAAGGCGATGACATTATAGCCGACCGCCCACCACAGGTTCTGATGCATCTTGCGAAGGGTGGCCCGTGACAAGGTCATCGCCCCGACGACGTCATAGGGATCGCTCTTCATCAGCACGATATCGGCGCTTTCGATCGCCACGTCGGTGCCTGCACCGATTGCGAAGCCGACATCGGCCTGCGTCAGGGCTGGCGCGTCGTTGACACCGTCGCCGACCATGCCGACCTTGAGGCCCTGTCCCTGCAACTCCTTGATCTTTTCAGCTTTCTGGCCCGGCAGAACATCGGCCAGGACGATGTCGATGCCGAGAATGCCGGCGATACGCCTGGCGGTGCCGGCATTGTCGCCGGTGAGCATGGCGACGCGGACGCCCTGCTCGTGGAGCTTCTTGATGGTCGCGATGGCGGTCGGGCGTGGCGCATCGGCGATGGCGATCAGTCCAAGAAGTTTGCCCGATCGCGCCACATGAATGACGGTGCGGCCTTCGCCCTTGAGCGCTTCAGCCTTCTCGCCGAGCGCCAAGAGGTCGATCTTCTGCTCGTCCATGAGACGCCGGTTGCCGAGGAACACCTGATCTCCACCGATAGCGGCGCTGGCGCCCTTGCCTTCGATGTTCAGAAAGCCCGAAACCTTGGGAAGTTTCAGGTCCTTGGCCCGCTCGACGATGGCGACGGCCAGCGGGTGATCCGATCCCTGATCCACCGCAGCCGCGATTTGCAGAACTTCGTCGGGCGAAACACCGGGCGCGGCAACGATTTCGACGACCTTGGGCTGACCCATGGTCAGCGTGCCGGTCTTGTCGAAGACGATCACATTCAGTTTTGTCGCGTCCTCGAGAGCGGACGCATTCTTGAACAGGATACCGTTGGATGCTCCGAGACCGGTACCGACCATCACCGCCATCGGCGTGGCGAGGCCCAAAGCATCGGGACAGGCGATGACGAAAACCGTGATGGTCAGGGTCATCGCAAAGAGCAGCGGCTGGCCAATCCACCAGAACCAGACGGCAAAGGTCACGAGGCCAATGACGATCGCAGCCAGCACCAACCATTGCGAAGCGCGATCGGCAAGCAGTTGCGCCGGCGCCTTGGAATTCTGCGCTTCCTGGACCAGCTTGACGATCTGAGCCAAGGCAGTGTCGGCGCCCACCTTTGTCGAGCGGTAGCGCAGCGTGCCGCTCTTGTTGATTGTCGCGCCGATCACGGCATCGCCGACTTTTTTGGTCACCGGCATGGATTCGCCGGTGAGCATCGATTCGTCGATGGTCGACTCGCCCTCGATCACTTCGCCGTCGACAGGAAGCTTGTTGCCGGGCCGCAGGACGACGATGTCGCCGAGAACGACGTCGGCGGTCGCAACCTCGACCTCCTTGCCATCGCGGAAGACGTTGGCCTTGGGCGGCGCGAGATTGAGCAGCGCCCTGATGGCGGCTGACGCTCCGGCCCGCGCACGCATCTCCAGCCAATGGCCGAGCAGGATGAAGACCAGCAGCACGCTCGCGGCTTCATAGAACTGCTCGCCTTCGAAGAAGAATGTCGCGCCGACACTGAAGAGGTAGCCGGTGCCGACGCTCAGCACCACCAGCACCGCCATGTTGAGCACGCCGTTTCGCAGGGCGCGCCAGGCGGCGACGACGAACGGCCAGACCGGATAGAGGATCGCGGCGCTCGCAAGGAAGAACATCGCAATGTTTTCGCTGAGCCCGAAAGGCGGCAGGAGCCATGGCTCGCCCATGCCCATGGGCTCCATTGCAAAGATGGGTAGCGTGAAGACCAGGCTGACGAGGAAGCGATTGCGCATGTCGCTGACCATGTCCTGCATGTCCTTGCCGGCGCCGTGTCCCATCTCATGGGCCATTGCGTCATGCGGCACCTTGGCTGCGGCGGTTCCTTCCCGCTTGGTGGGCGCCGCGTCGACCGCGGTGGCGTGCTCCGCGTGTCCATGCATATGTTCCGAGGGCGCCGGGGCATGCCCCGGCGGGACGGTTGTGCCGCCCGGCACGCAGAGGTGCCGTGGCACGGTCTCGCCCCGGCAATGAAAGCCGCAGGTTTCGATCTCGCGCACCAGAGTCTGGGGATTCGTCAGCGCCTCGTCGAATTCGACGGTGGCGCTGGTCGAGCCAGCATTCATGGCGACGCTAGCAATGCCGGGCAAAGCGGCGAGACGTTTTTCGACTGCCGCGAAATCCATTATGCCGACAAGGTCGCGTACTTCCAGGGTCGCCTTCTTCATGGTCAGATCCTATTTTTTTAGCAGCAAGATGGCTGCGGTTTGGTTGTGCAGGCCGCGGACAATCACCGCGGCCCGCAGATGTCCTAGCTTCGATAGGCGAAGGTCGACATCATCCCGGTCGCCATGTGGTAGAGATGGTGGCAGTGGAAGGCCCACTGGCCGGGATTGTCGGCATCGACGGCGATCGTCACCGAGCGATTGGGAGGCAGCAGGACCGTATCCCTCACCGCTCCCGCAAAGCGCAGTCCATCAATCGCGACGACCTGGAAATGATGCCCGTGCAGGTGCATCGGATGCGCCATCATGCTGGTGTTGCGCAGCGTCACTTCCACGCGGTCGCCCGGATCTACGACGAGCGGCGGGTTCGTCTGCAGGCCCCAGCGGTAGGCCGCCATGTCGCCGGTGAGCGCCATGTCGAACGCCTTGTCCGCCGGGCGCGATGTAAGTGGCGTAGCGGCCCGCAATTGCGCCTCGAGCGCCAGATCGAGAACCGGGGCGTCGCCATCTCCGGAAGTCGCGATCTTGGCCACCGCCGCCTCTGCCGGACGCAGGATGACGCCGGTCCGCTCCTTGCTCCCCTCGCGTAGTGCCAGGATCGGAAATGAACGGGCTTCGCGCGGCAGTTGCACGCGGACGTCGATGCGCTGTCCCATCGTCATCGGGAAGCGGCTGCCCTTGACCGGCTCGACGTCCTGACCGTCGACCGCGATCAGTTCGCCTTCGAGTTCGCCGAAATCGACCGTGAACGCCGTTGCGGTCGCGCCGTTGATGATCCGCACCCGCACGCGTCCGCCTGGTTCGACCGACACGATCTCCGGATCGTCCAGAGTCCGGTCGTTGGCCAGATAGGCATCATATTCGATGTCATTGAGATCCATGGCCATGCCGCCGTGGTTCATTCCCGCCATGGTGCCGGCACCCGCCCCGGACATGGCCATGCCGCCATGTTGCATCGGCGTAGCCTCACCGCCTGTCAGACCGGCCAGCAGTTCCTCCGGCGACGAAAACGAGAAGTCGTGAAGGAGAATGACAATCTCCTGCTCGTCTCTTTTATCGTCGTTTGGATCGGCGACGATCAGCGGCGCGGCGAGAAGCGCCTGCTCCTGTAGCGTGTGGGCATGCATCCAATGGGTGCCCGCCTTGCCGACCGGAAAGTCGAAAGCGCGATCGGCTCCGGCGGCGATGAGAGGCAGCGGTGCCTCGCCGACGCCGTCGCTTTGCCATGGCGGCGTCAGGCCGTGCCAGTGGATGATGGTCGACTCGGCAGTCTCGTTACGGAGCAAGACATTGAAGGCATCCCCAGCCCGCAAACGGAGGCCCTGCGAGCCGTCTGCCTGCTGGAGGCCGAAGACGCTGGCAGCCTTGCCGTTCACCTCGATCGTGCGACGGACAATGCCAAGCAGCGTCTGGCCGGCCGGCTGACCGGCGACGGCCGCTGTGAGCAAAGTTGGCGGTACCGCGAAAGCTGCGGCGCCGGCGATTGCGGCTTTAAGGAATTCTCGGCGTTTCATGGTCGTTTCCATCGGTTTTGAGTTCGAAATCTCGGAATTGAGGGGGTTCATTTGGGACAAATGGCTCCAATCCGCCGCCCCGAGGCGTCCAGCCTGGGGTGCAAGTGGAGTGGGAATTCATCGCGTGCGGGGGCCTTTCGGTGGCGCCGAACAGCCGCTTCAAATGCGGGAAGAAGGCGGGCACGTGGACCGCATAGCGGTCGTATGCTTCGCCAAATTCCTTTCTCGCTTCACGCTCCTCCGTGAAGGAAAGCCGCACGTACATGCCGACAAGAATGGGGAACATCGCCAGCGTCAGCAGGGTCGGCCACTGGACGAGGAAGCCCGCCAGGACGAGCACAAAACCGACATATTGCGGATGGCGGACATACGCATACGGGCCTCCCGTTGCGAGGTGCCCCTGCCGCTGCGCCTCATAGAGCACGCGCCAGGCGGCCGAGATCAGCAGGAATCCGCCGCCGATCAGGATGAAGCTGAGGACGTGGAATGGGCCGAAATGCGGGTTCAGCCGCCAGCCAAACATCATCTCCAGGAGATGGCCAGCATCATGGGAGAACCAGTCAACGCCGGGGAACCGCGACTGTAGCCAACCCGAAAGGAGATAGATCGTCAGCGGAAACCCATACATCTCAACAAACAGTGCCACCAGGAAGGCGCTGAACGCGCCGAAGGAGCGCCAGTCGCGTCCCGTCCGCGGTTTGAAAAAGCTGAAGGCGAAAAGAATGAAAACCGCCGAATTGACGATTACCAGACCCCACAGGCCATAGGCGGGAGATTGATCGACCATCGTCATGCTCCTTTTCCGCGTGTCGAACCGTTTTGTGCGCGCGGCTCAGACCCCTTGTGATGGATATGCCTCCCGTGACCGCCGTGCCCGCTGTGGCCGCCATGCATGAAGATGTGAAGCAGAGGGCAGGCCAATAGCAGCAGGAAGGGAAGGACACCGAGCGCATGCGCCCGGTGCTCGGAGAGAAGGAAAAAGGCGGCGATCAGCAGGAAGCCAATCGTGACGAGCCCCGCCTTCGAAGTCCAAAACCCGCTCGGCCTTGGCTCGAACTCGGGTTCCGGCTCATGCCCGGCCGGGTGACCGGCTGGATGTTGTGCCTGCGGATTCATGGGGTGAGCTCCTTCCACTGGTGATTTGAGGAGAGTTTTGTGATGGCCTGCTTCTGCATAGGGGCCACCTCTACCGCCGCCCGGTGGCGGCGACATTGTAGATCGAAGCGTAGACGACACCCGCGACGAGGCCGACGATTCCAAGACCGACAATGGCGTAGAGAGCCCGACCGGGGCTGATCGGCGCGGCGGATTTAATTGTGCCGAAGTCGAGCCCGTGGGAGAAAGCGCCGAAGAAGTCGAGTGTTGCGTCCGGCCAGAGCGCAAAAGTCAGAGCACACAGCATGCTCAGAAGAGCGAGCGTTACGCCCAGCGCGATGCCGACCGACAGAGTGCTAAGTGTGTTCATTGGGCTTCTCCACCTATTTGGCGCGCTGCTTGAGCCATTCCTGCATTTTGGCGATTTCGGATTCCTGGGCGGTGATGATCTGATTTGCCCAAGCCTTGACCTCATCATCCTGGCCGAACTGCAAAACGGCCCGGGCCATGTCGATAGCGCCCTGATGGTGCGGGATCATCGCCTGGACAAAAGCGACATCGGGGTCGGCGGCCTGGACGCCCTGCATCATCGGGCCGTCCATTTTCTTCATGGCCTCCGTATATGCCTTTGTGGCATCGGACATGTTGGCAGTGTCCATCGGCATGCCCAGCATCATGCCGCCTTGCATCATGCCGCCCTGCATCATGGGCATCATCTTCTGCATCATCGGCATCATGGTCTGCATCATCGACATCATCTCCGTGCATTGCTCCGGCATGCTGCCCGGGGTTGATTCCTGGGCCGGCGCCGCCAGCGGAGCTTTGGGCGCGTCGGCGTCTGGGTGGTGCTCATCTGTCTGAGCGAACGCCGCGCCGGACGCGATTGCGAATGCGGCAAGAGTGATCAATCGAATGTGGGCTTTCATAGCTGTTTCCTTGTCGTTGAAGTGACTGGACGGGCGAACTCCCGTTGGGTGCGAAAGGCAGCCAGGATCGTCGGCACAGTTGGATTTCGGGATTGCTCGCGGGACAGCGGGTAGATGAGCGCTGCAGTTGAACAGCCTCAGGTACCCGCGGGGGCGCGGGATCGCGGTGTCAGGCGAAGAAACGGGGAGGTTGCAGGAGAGCCTCGGGATTGATGCCTGTTCCCACGAACCCGGCATCCAAGCCGTATGCGGCGATTGAGGCTCGATCGAGAGTCTCGCACCCATTTGTCAAGGGAACGGCGGCTCCGCAACAACCCGATCCGGTCGAGGACATGCAATTCGTGCTGCAGTGCTGCCGGCAACCGTTGTCGTGGCTGTCCTGGGCTGTTGCCGCA
>VFQN01003910.1_pt1 | contig 20392 bp, 28 predicted proteins | sample 3512371 | NCBI WGS metagenome assembly VFQN01 (sample SAMN10412370, study PRJNA504923) | tailings metagenome | isolation source: Replicate 2 from Balatoc abandoned mine | place: Philippines: Itogon, Benguet | collected 2017-08-28
CCCCTCGGAATTTCACGGAAATTCCGGGTTCCCGCGGTGGCATGAGGGGCCTCCAGAAGGGAGTCGGGCATGTTCAACGTTCATTGGCGGTTGCAAAGTTGAAGCACTGTTTTCAATCACCGAAGAGTGATAGAGTTATACACCGACTTTACGATACAGCTCAATGGCAGAATGGGGGCAGTCGCATTCAATCGGCCTTCATCGTCATCATGGCCAAATTCAGTGTGTACTTCACTGCTGCGCTTTTGCACAGCAGGCCCGCGTATGCACATAAGGACAGCACTTTCACTTCGTCTCAGTGTATTGCAGCCCATATTACGCTATTCTTCGGTATCGGTGTTGTCAGTCACAGGGAACACTGCATGAAACGACTCTGAAGACTTATGCTTGAGCCACACCCATTTACTGAACAATACTAAACTGTTGGACTTACTCAACGCATTTCCTGAGCATCGTGTTCCAGCTCTCCCTGTAACACACGTCACAGGAGAATGCGGTCCCAGAACTCTATTATGGAGTGCCCCAGGAGCATGGTTGGCCGTGTCATTGGTGAGCGAAAGCCATCGGCACATTGAGCGGCACGCCAGCGGGGCCCCTGGGTAGTGACGACTGTGCGGGCCCGGCCGGCCTTCTCCCCGAGGCGTAGCACAGCCTGAAGCCGTAACTCCTGGCCCGTGTGCATATACGCACAGGCAAAAACGGAGAGACAGTGAAGGCACTGCAGACCTACACGGGGGCCACGATCCAAATAGACCAGAGCGTAGACCCCACGCGGGTGTCCATCTCAGGTGCGTGGCACTGTGCATTCCAAGTGCTGGAATTGCTGGGACGGCGGAATTGCATTGGCGTGGGGCGGGACTGGGTTGTCCTCGCTGCCAACGCCAGGATGTGTCGTCGTGCCCAGCTAACACCGCGCGACTGTCGGCCTATGCGCAGGGGCAGCTTACTCTGTGAACCTGGCGGTCAGCATTGTAACAGATATTATTCGCGGTGAGGTTGGGTGTCGACAAGGCACCTGCGCACCGCTGGAGGGTCGCCGCCAGTAGGAACTGCACTGCGAACTCATCTGCGGTTGTTTGTGTCTGTGTGCACTGTTATTGGTATACTTCGCACGAGTCATGAAGCAACATGACCCGCTGTTGCCTCACAAGGCCGCTCCCCTGTCCGTTCGCCGCGAACGTCGCGACCCTTCACCGCACGCACTGCAGGAAGCTTCAAGGGGTTCGCCCTCTTGCGGCAAGCTACACGGCCTGCCAATGGCCGCAACGGATACCCCGCGTTTGCGGAGCCGCGCCCTGTGTACGCTCCCGGATACGGACTGATCCCCGCATCACAGGTGTGTGTGCCCCCTGCGGTGCACGATCGACCTAACGCCTTTCGCTTGCTAGTACAACATCAAACGTTACATAGTTGCATGTTCACTTGGATCGCGCCTGCGCTTGCGTGCCGTGCAGCTGTACGACGAGAGGGCTGCACCGCCCCCCATGGGCACCCCCTACGGCCTGCGGCCAGCGGATGCGACGCTGCAGCACGTCTACCCGCTCATGACCTCCGGGCTACCAGCACAGACAGTTTTGGTGGGTATCAAGCGGCAGCTGAAAGCCTCGAGGCATGCCAGACAGCTGGCTCCATCATTGCTGGCCATCCGTGTCCGTGCCTTGCGCAACAGCCTGGGGCGCGACGTATGCGCCAAAAGCCCGTAGCCCGTCTGGGACGTTGTGGAAAAGAGTTAGCAAGGGCGGCCGTGCGACCTACGCCTTCTCTCATCGGCCCTTGAGCGCTGCTGCCTGACCGCGCCGCTGTCCGCCCACGCCCCGTGCCGCAGGCGCTGCAGCAGGACGCCTCCCTGGTGGCGTCCCAGCCGGGCGGCACCATGTCGCTGGTCAACGCGCAGGCGCTGCAGCAGCTGGGCATGCCCACCGGCGACCTGGGCAACCTGGCGGCAGGTGCGTGGCGCTGCGAACCAGCCACGTCGCACAGGCGCACGTACCCGCATCGCATAGCCATTACGCAGGCCCACGTACCCGCATCGCATAAGCACTACACAGGCTCACGTACCCGCCAGCACACCACTCAGACGCAGTCCGCAGCTCTGCATGCTGTCTAGCAATGCCCCCATGCATCCCTGCTGCCCGCGGAACAAGCATTAGCATAGGCATTCCAGCGCTGAGGTTGGGCGTGAACGAGGGGCGTCATGCCTATTGCCAAGTCCAGGCACGACACACTGTGCGCTCATCCCTCCTGACGCTCCGCTGCTTGTTGCGTCCCCCAGGCGGTGCCGTGCAGTACCAGGACGCCACCGGCTACACGGTGCTGCCCATGGCGGCCGGCCCGGGGGGCGGCATGCAGCAGGTGCAGCACATGGGCGGCGGCAACGAGGAGTTCGGCGTCAGCGCCTCGCACCGCCTCATCCAGGCCACGGCTGGGGGCGGCCGCGGCGCCATGCGCCCCAAGCCGTGGATTGGATAAGGAAATGGAGCGCGGGTGCGCATCGGGGGGCGGCAGCGGAGCCTTTGGCAGCTCTCCACTCCTGGGCTGAGGCAGGACAGGCGTCGCAGCAGCTCCGTGCGCTGCAGCTACATGGCGGTATTTGGGCGGCTTCGCCGCCGTTGGGGCATCAGACGGGGGTGAGGGGCGGCAGAGGATCACTGTCATGACTGCAGCGCGCGGCGTGATGGCGGAGGCGGCACATCAATGAGCAAGGTTGGTGAGCAGTGCGGGTGGCACTCAAGGAACGTTACTCTCTCATCTTCGGATTGTCTTCAGGGGCTTGCATGTGCACCGTCACTCGCGTGCGGAGGGATGAGCTATGGGCGCCTGGCGAGGTAGAAACTTACTCAATGGTAACCGCAAACCGTTTCTGGTCACAAATCTTTGGGGCGTGAACAGGGGGGCTTGCATCGGGCTGGTTGGATGGGCTTTGGAGACCTGGTGCATCTCTGCATGCCTTCGTGGGGCTGTGGATTTGGTGGGGCTACATTTGCCTGGTGGGTCTTGAGTATCTTACAATTGAGGGAAGGGGCGCTGTTTCCGGTTCTGCGGCGCGCCCCAACACCTTAGCGGCCGGCATGGGCGCGCCTGCGTGCTGTGTGCCGCAGCGGGTGAGTGACCTTGGCCTCTGTGACGGCGGGGATTTGGGGTGGCGGCGAGCGGGTGCAGGGCGCAGCTGCGACCGCAGCCCCTACCGAGCGGACAACGAATGGGACCTTCCTTCACCGCACACATAACCACTGCCCGGACATCTCGGGGGCGGTGGCACTGCATGAAACAAGCTGAGGCGCGGCCGGTTCCAAGTGACCGGGCCTGACCGACCTTTGCGTCGCGGTCAGTCTGGTGGGGGGCTAGTACGGAGTACATCATGATGCGCGCATGGGTCACAAGCACAGTAATTGCGTGTTTCTCGCTGGCAGCGACTGCGGTGGTGCGGCGAGGCTGTTGGTTGAGTTGCGGCGATGCATGGTCGAAGGGTGGCGCTGCCGACTGCGCCTCATAGCTGGCAAGTCTTGGGGAGGTAGATATCGCGTACACATCCACACCATTGAAAATTTGTTTGTCCTGCTGCTGCTGTCACCAACTTTTCAGCGCATCGCGTGCACCGGTGCTGCAAGTGAGCTCGGCATTTTGCCGTCGGCGCTGCGAGTGGTCGTGGACCCTAGGGTAGTAGGGGGCCGCCCCGCATTACTTAATGGTGCACAGATCTTGCTCACTAAGAAGTTTCGGTGCAAAGTGTTCTGCGGCCTGATTCACAGGCTCCGGCATTGGATGAAGGTGCACCCCACCTCCGTGCCTGCAGTGGCTTTCGTGACGTGTCTTTGTGGCCTTAGTGTCTAGCAGCGCACAAATAATCACTGGTGTTTGTCCATTAACTCAACAAGGAGGCTGGAGGTTGACTGGTCGGCACCCTACCACGGGCTTTCCGTGGGGTACGTCAGGCAGTATTTGTGTCTGGCTTGTGTGCTGACAAACCGCTTCAGAAGATATGTGTTTTGTCGAGGAAGTCCAGGTGAACCCAGTTGTAGATTTGCCGGTACTGGCTAGGGTGTCAAGAAGGGTCACGTGTGTTTACCTGTTGCTGGGCTACCCCTGTGGGTTATGCTTTGCTGTGGCAGATGTGGCCGTGTCCATTCCTTGAACCAACGGGGATTTTGCATTCGGGGTGCTCGTCTTCTGGGTGCGCTGTGCTCACAAGATGCAATGATGGAAACATGCGTTTGGGGGTCATTGGGGATCACTGGGTAAGCTGCAAGGTACATAGCTAGCGTGTTTGCGTCGGGGACGTCTTGCACACGGCTCCCGGTCTGTGTGTACGCTTGTGCTATCTGCCGTTCGTGACTCTGCCATCGCCCTTTTGGTTGTACACGCGGTGCCATCAAGTCTGTCGCTGTGTTGTTGGCATGATGTCATGGCATTGCTGATAGGCATAAGATGATGCGGTACATTTGCAACCGTGATGAGGTGCAGAGGGGGTTACCGCTCAACTACTGGCGGATGATGAACGATACCGTATGCTGGTGGGATGATCTCTCCATGACCCAACCTCGGGTTCACACTAAAGTCTTGACCTTGTAAGGGTACACCCGTTCCTTATTGCTGCAAGTACGACACCAAGTACACCGCGTTACACCACGCTTCAACGTGCTGACCGGCAGCTCGCTTGCTTGCGCGCGTTCACGGAATCTGTCACAATCTTGGCCATATGTGGAACTGTATTCCAAGTGACTAGTCAGCAGCGCACACAGCTACCCCCGTGGTACGAGTACAAGGACTACTGGCTGTAATCGAAGAGACCAGTACACGTCGAAGCAATCCCAGACAGCCGTGCCGCATAGCAGGCACCCCTCACAGTCCCAGCGGCACGCGCCTCCACGCGGAACGGCACAGTGCCTATCGAAGTCCGGAAAGCAACAAGCCTCCGCCCTCAGCCTATAGACCCACACCCATGCCTCAGACCAGGACTGCTTCCTGCCAGCAGGCCCCGATGCTTACGAGCGCTACCCCGTCACCGCGTGCCGCTGACGTAGCCCCAGAAGCCGCCGCTGCCCTTCTTGGCCGCCGCCTCCTGCTCCGCCGCCTCCCGCGCCGCGCGCTCCCTGCGGTACCTGTCCAGCTCCTTGTGCAGCTCGCCCACCTGGCCCAGCTTGGCCTGACGGGATTAGGGGTGGCGCGCGGCATGCCGTAGGAAAGCGCGTCAGGAACATGGGGTAGAGCATGCGGGTGACGGCGCAAGCACTCTGTGAGGGTGTCGCCAGCCCGGCTGGGCGCACCGCGGTTTGGTAACTGCCAACGGAGCGCTGAGTGGCGAAGGGGGCATGCGTGCTTGGCGCTAGTGAGCGGCAAAGACGCCCGACCTCTGAGACGTGCACCGTGGTTCCGCCGGGGTCCCAGGCGCGGGCTACGTTGGCACGCTGCTGGTAGCAACGCGCGCAGGTCCCACCTGCAGCTCCGCGGCTTGCGCCTCCAGCTTAAGCACCTTGGCCTGCTCGGCGGCGAGAGCCGCACGCGCCTCCTCCAGGGCCTGCGAAGTGGCATGCGCGCCATGGAAATATGAGAACTACTGCTGCGCCATCGCACCATATAAGGTCACGGCGGGGTACGGCAGGCCATGGGAAGCGGCAATGGCCAACAGTAGGGCGCGCCATGCTCTACCAGCTGTCATAGGTGCACTGGCACACGGTATGCTGCCAGTCCCAGCGTGGCGTGATGAGCTGGAGCAACGGCCCGCGTGCGAAGCGGATTGAGTGCGTATCAGTGTGCGCGTGCAAGCAGTCACTTCCCGCACCCCGCGCACCTTGTTTGCGTCCGCCAGCGCGCCCTGTGTGCTGGTCACCTGCTTCCGCAGCAGCGACAGCTCGTGCGCCGCTCCCTCCTTGGCCGCCGCCGCCTCCCGGATCGCCGACTCGGCGTCCTTGCGCGCCCCCTCAAGCTGCGCCTTGAATTCCGCCACCTGCTTCTGCAGCTCCGCCGCCTGCTGCTCGGCCGACAGCGCCGCCGGAGCCGCCGCCGCTGGCTGCTGCTTACCACCCGCCTCCGCCGTCTTCCCAGCCTCACCAGCCGCCGCCGCCGGCCCCTTGCCCCCCGCCGCCGCCGCCTTTGCCTCCTCCACCCTGGCGGCGGCCACCGCCACAGGGCCGGACAGCAGCGCCGCCGCGCCCTCCGGCGCGCGGAAGATGCTGACGGCGCTCTGGTACTTGCCGTTGTAGCCGCCGAACGCGAGCAACACGCGCTCTGCGGGCAGCGCCACCAGCGCGATGCCCTCGCTGGACAGCGGGTCGCGCAGGGCCACGGACGCCACCACGTGCCACGTGACCGTGCCGCTGGCGGCCAGCTGCGACAGGTCTGCCGCCAGCAGGTCGGCGCAGCCCTTGACGTTGTTGCCGCCGCCCACGATGTACCACACGTCGCCCAGCACGGCGCCGGTGTGGCCGGCGCGGGGGCTGACCTTGGCGCCTGCCTGCAAGTGGTGGTGCAGGTAGTGGTGGGCACGGTGGCGGTCAGCGGCGAGGGTGACGCGTGGGTTACAGCTGGGAAGGGGCCCTTTGGGGTTTTGGGGTAAGCATGCCTCCTTTATGGCATGACAGGGCAAACACGGAAAGGTGGATGTTGCGAATGCGGTGCGGCATATAGCAATAACAAGCCTGAGACAGGTGCAAGCGAGCAGGATTAGGAGACAGGGTGCGGCAAGGCGAAGCAGACAGGTGGCATGTCGGTGGCCGAGATCGCTGGTGCCGCGGAAAGGTGGGTGTCTGCCGAAGGAGGGCGTGAGGTTGGTTCGACGGACAGATTCGAGAAGGGGAACGCCATAACGTGCGTGCGGCTCCGTGCAAGACATGGGGATGAACAGCGCTTTTGTTTCTGGCCCTACCTGCGCCGGCTGCGACCAAGCCAGGGTCTGCGTGTCCAGCACGTGCACATCGTTGAAGCACGTGGCCACGGAGCCGCCTGGCACAAGGCAGGTCGGGTAATGGGACGGGAATTCAGAAGGGGAGGAAGTTGCCGGAGAGTGTTCAGCCCTGTGCACGCTGTGCCGGGTATCGGGCCCCTGTTGGTACCAGCAGCCATTACAACCAGCTGTGCAGCCGTGTGACTTTCTGTTCTGCAACCTGCGCCAGGGTGTGCAGGCCAGCCGATGCCTGGACGCAACGCGCATGGCACTTGTCGTGCGTGGCACGCCAGGCTCTGGATCAATGCACTTCCTGCCTGAACCCAAACCCCCGGGGTTACGTCGAAGCCCCACCTCCAAACACCACAATGTAGCGGTCCTGGAAGGCCGTGGCGGCACACGCCGAACGCGCCAGGGGCGCCTTGCCGCTGACCTGCATTCACGAAGCGGAGTATGGCTTAGCAGCGACCAGCCAGGGTGCAGGCATCATGTGTCCATGAACTGCAGCAATACTGGCATCTGGTATTCGACTGCTGCTCTCCCGGACAGACTCCGCTAGAACCTCCCGGGCTCTTGGACTGCCGCGAGCAGCCGTGAATGCCGGAGGTCACGACACTGCTGTTCACTAACGCTCACGAATCGTTGCCCTGCTGGCGATGCTGCACCCTAGCTACACACAACCTGCTGCCCCCGCGACGGCCCAAGGCACCCAAGCTGCAGCCGCACCCACCTCCGGGCTGCTCCACGTCAGGGTGTCCAGGTCCAGCACGTGCACGTCGCCCAGCGCCTTGCGCCCCGCGTCCTCGCCCGCGAACACCCACACCTTGCTGCCCAGCAGCGTGGCCTGCGGGAGTGTACACGCCAGGGCGGCACGGGCCAACGTAGTGCGCGTGAGGCAGCGGATAGGGAGGCGGTACCATGGCTGTGGACCCAATGCAAGGCACTGAGATGCCAACATGGAACATGGTCGTTTAAGATACTGGCTGACGGGCTGCTTGGGCCGGCCCAATGCACAGCTCAATCCTCACCGTGTGGCCGCCCCGGGCGGGCGGTACGGTGCCGTTCACCTCCGGCACGTGCACGGTGCGCGCGGCCAGGTCGATGACGCGCAGGCCCATGGCGGCAGGACCCTTGGCCTGCACACACATAAGCAGCGGGACGATATTAGCATCGTGACCGCATAGGTGGCAATCAGGAATTGCGTTGGGTTGCGGTGCATCCGGCTATCTGGCATACACCCGTGGATAATGCATGCAGCTCGCGCGCAAGTTGAAGGCGCGTGGGTCAGCATGGCGCTTGAGTAGCAGTGCCTAGCTCCGCACCTTGGTGTGCCCTCCCAGCACGTACAGCTTCCCGCCGTACGCTGTGACGCTGTGGCCCGCGGTGGGCGCGAACGGCAGCACCGGGGCCGGCTCGGCCGGCTTCCCCTTGTCCTTGCCTTTGCCCTTGCCCTCAGCAGGGATGGGAGGCGGGGCCGGCGCCGCCGCCGCGGCGTCAGCAGGGGCAGCACCCTCCGCAGCCGGTGCGGCGGAGAGCGGCACGGCCGACCACGTGCCGTCCGCCAGGTCCAGCGACCAGCAGTCGGACAGGTAGCGACCACCTGTCAACACAAACGAAACCCCTTTGAGAAAACATTCTGGCAACCCACTTTACAGAAATTCTGGGTAGCGATGCCGCATTTGCGTGCGGCGAAGAATCAGGGATGGGCCCAGCCCGGTCAGGCACGGGGTTGCGGAGGCATAGTCGCCATTTGGGCTGCTCGGATCCCTCCGCCTCACCGTAGTTGCCCCCCAGTACCACCACGGAGCTGCCCACAACGGCGCCCGCTGCCTCGTAGCGCGGCAGCGGCTTGCGGCCGCCCTCCTTGCTGCCCGCCTCCAGCTGCGTCCACACGCCCAGCACCGCCTGCTCAGGCACGGACCGGGGCGCGGCGGCAGCGCCAGCGGCCGCAGAGGCTGCAAGGGAGGGCACAACGGGAGAGGGGTTTAGCGCCGCGGTCCAGTGGGAAGGAGGTACCCCCCACTGCGTGATACCGGCCGGTGGCCTGCCACATGACAGTCGAGGTGTTCGAGTACGTCGCTGACGGCCCGCACCTTCGGGCCCGGATGCGCCGGGACTTGAGGTGTCCGCCTTCTCGACGAGGGTCCACCAGTCAGGCTGCGGCGGCGGCATCATCGGGGCAGGAATGAGCGCCAGGCAAGCGAGGAAGGATCTGGTATGTGCATGCCACCCCGCAGCCCTGCAGACTGACTGTGCGCTGGAACGCTTCAGAAATGGCTGCACACATAAGCATACAGTATCATTGGTTTGGGTCTACAGTGGAGCCCGACTTGCTGAAAACCGTCTGAAAACAGCCACCTTTGACGCACCTGCTCTTCATCCAGTGTCTTGACGAACAGGCGCATTGCCTCCATTTTGCTCATCTTGCCCAACTCCTTCCAACCCTGTACGGGCGTGCACAGAGGGACACATGTCCATGCCTGGTTTACTCCTATGAATACTCGGCTGTTGTCAAGTACCCTCACAACGCTACACGCAGGTGTGCCCCATCCTTGCGTAGTATCAAGCACTCCCCACCTGCCACTTAGTCGACTCGACCACGTTACCCCAACCCCACGGCTTTGGTGTGTTGTTGGGGCCGACAGTGGCCTGCTGGTTCAGCGCATACAGCAAGAGCTGGTTCTCCTGTGACAGCTTTTTAGATCCTGCGTATCAACGAGACACCCAGGGGGCCGTCAGGAGCCCAGGCGTCGACTGGTGCTCGGGGCTACCGGGCTACCGGGTAGCTGTGAGCGAGCCAGCGCAAGGGACAGGCCACGCCGGCCGGACACCAAATTTGAGGTTGTACCTGCGGGCTCTAGCTTCCAAAACTTGGCTGCAGCCTTGAACTTCTCAGGGTATGGCAACGGACACGCGCTGGACATGGTTCCAGGCCCAAGCCCACTACTGCGGAGCGGCTTAAGTACAAAATGTCCTTTGAGCGATCTATGACCTGTAGTATATAGAGGTGCCGAGGAGAAGAGCGAAGATCAAGTCGACCTGTGTGCAACAGGCGAGTACGCGGGAACGAAGACAGCTGTCCTTGAGTGTCTATTGGCTAGCGTTATCTACAAATTTTGTGGCCATCTACTCTAAAGCGGTTCGCTTTTAGGCAAGCCCACGCTCGGGCACACTGATCGCCCTGCACAGCACGAAGCAAAGTCATGCCATGTAGCCTGTCTGTAGCCAGTCTGTACCTTCATTATTTGCAAAAGTAGCAGAATCATTCCATAATTACATTCTCGCTCTGTAGCTATGTTGTCAGCACGCCCCTGTGTCGGTCGGCCCAGTTCAAGAGCCATACTGCACCCTAGCTACACTGGAAGACATACAATTCAAGTATGCAGAGCAGTAGACGGGCCTGAACCGCGCCCTGAGCAGCCTGCGCCTCAAACAGAGAACCCTGCGCAGCAGCCGCGAGAGGCTACCGCCGGCAACCAGCTGAGCCGCAGTTTATCAGGTATTTCACGATATATGACGCACCTCCTTGCGTGCTGGTGCGGCATGCAAAGCTTCATCGACCTTGCAGCCACTAACTCACCAGACCTGGCCACCAGGCAGGCCGGGGTGGCCAGGTCTGGCCTGAGCGCCTCCGGCTGTCTGCCCCGCAAGTTTCACTTTTACCATGCACGTGCTTGCCGTTGTCGCGCTTGTCTAGCCAAGGGGGATTGGGCGGCCCGCAGACGGTTTGGGCCGTGTCCACAGTGTATGTTCTCGCCCCCACGCACCTCTCCTTCCACACCCGCAACAGAGCTATCGAAGGGCTCGAAGCGCCTGAATGGCTCCACCAACTTGCTGCTGAGCGGGGAGAGCTTGGACACGTGGCGCCGACTGGACAGCAAGGCACGTGGCTGGCATGGGTATCCTGTCGGCCTCCGATTTTGACGTGCCTTCCTAGCATCCGGGCTACCGCAATGACTCTGGCACACATGAGGCTGGTCGCAGGATGCAGTTTTGGCCCCCATGGATACCGCTACTACTTGCTTACGGAGCACCACTTGCTCGCCCCGTATTGGCAGGTCAACAAGTACCCAATGCAGCGGTCGTTTACGGCGGTGGGCACGGGGGGCCAGGAGTTCCGGCAGGCCATGGTGGCGGCCGTGGAGCGGGTGGTTGGGTCCGTGCACGAGGAGTGCGTCTCGGAGCGCCACTCGTCCCAGAGGAAGTACATTTCCGTCACAGTGGGGCCCGTGTGGATCCAGAACGGTGACCAGGTGAGTCGGATTCCGGGCTCAGCGTTCCGGGATCCAGGGGTGTGGGGTCGGTGCAGGGTGGTCGGTGAAGCTCATGTGCCAGCAGTGCGTCAGGAGCAGGTGGGCTGCTGTGTCGTGACGCCAGGAGGTGCTGGGCCACACCCGGCACCAGCAGAATCAGTATCGCACACCACGCCCCTCCGTTCGCGTTGGCCTGGCCCTGCGCAGATCATTGCGGTATACGCCAACATGAAGGAAGATGGGCGAGCGAAGTACATCATTTAGGGGAGCATGCTGGCTTGACCTCGTGACGCGAGCAGGAACGAGTGTATGAGCTGCCAAGCTGCCACGTGGTGCTTGTGCTAGCTTGCGTGCATTTCACCACAAGCCGGGTCGCGTCCTACCTATCCAATTTTGTTCCTCTCCTGGTGAACACATGTGTTCTCCGGTTGACTGGATGCGTTTGGAGTGTTTAAACAGCTCGTCATTGTGGCATAATGGTACTGTGAGCGGTGTTTTGAAAGTCCCTGAGTGTGCGAGAAGGTCCTTACATGGCACTGTAACACGGTGCTACAGTTTTGGCGCGAGTTATTGCAAAGGTTGTGTGCGCCCCGTGGCTCCCGAACATGAGAGACCATGTTTTGCTTGAGGGCTAAGACTCGTGATGTCTGCGGTTACCAATATACGGGTGTCGCCAGCCGTACAACGACCGTGACCTGGTGGTGGACGTTGCGGAAAGGAGTGCAAGGACTAGGGACGCAGGCAAGGGCCTCAGGGGCACTCACTGACTGCAGGCTCGAACAGCATCACTCCCGGTGGAGATGCCTTGCGTGCGTTGTCTGCCACACGTCCAGTCCATGCACTTGCCGGGTTGTCGTGTTGTGTCGTCATGGGCTGTCGCTGTTACGCGCGTCATGGCGCTAAGACCTCGGGCACTTGCATGTAAGAGGATGGCGCCTGACCTTGCACATTGAGAGATTGAGTACTTGGTAACAATCGGGCTGGCTGCGCACGCAGTGGGGTAAGTTGGCCCAAGGCCAGACCCCTTGTTTCGTCCCCTGGCGGCTGCTCCAGGCTGCTCCTATGCTCATGCTGTACGCCATGCTAAGTCGCCTGTCATGACCAGACGGTCGCTTTCAACACTGGGTTTATGGCAGACAGCCAGGGAGAGCAGCCGGCAGTGCTGACAGCACTTCATGGCCAGGGCACAGCAACGCGTGGGACCCCGCACATGCGCCGGAACCGAGGCTACCAGAACCAGGACGGTATGCCTCCTCACTGAGTCATCATGTTGCTTACTCCAGTATCATGACCGAGTAACGAACGTGCCGTCTTTCAGCTCTCTTTTGTCAAAACACTCGAGGCCATTTACTGAACTGCGCGGCGTGAAGTGCAGTCAGCCAGCATGGATGTAGACGAGCAGCTTGAGGACGCTTTTGAAGCAGCGTGGGCTGACGATGCCGGGACAGAAGACGGTGCGGAAGGAGCAGAGGGCGAGCATGGAGAAGAGCCCGGCGAGCCCGGCGAGCCCGGCGAGGATGGCATGGAGGCTCAAGGCGCAGCCGACGAAGATGATCAGGCCCCACAAGATTTGTAAGTCAGTTGCTGCAGCACAAGGGGCGTTGGCCTCGGCGTCAAACACGTTACAAGCGGGAGCATTGCCTTTTGCCCACCGCATTTTGCTTCGCAGAGAGGAGGACGACCAGGACGATCCTGACGCAACGCAAAAGGGCCAACAAGCAGGGGGGACGGGGGAGGGTCCGGGTGCAGAGGCGACTGACACAGCGCAGGACCAGGGGGCACGGGGGCCACAGCCCAGCACAACACAGGCAGCGGCGCCCGAAGCGGCCCCAGCTCCAGACCCAACGGCGGCCTTCAAGAAAGAGTGAGCATAGGCATTGTGCTATTATGGCACCCTAGATGCACCCTGTGTCTCGGGTACTAGGTGGATGTCGGCCCACTGGTGTGAGAAAGGGAACGGCAGAGTTGGGGCGATTAGCCTGGCAGGACGTCGGGGCATGGTGTTCAGGATCGTAACCCTGCTGGCTGCTGCTGTTGCTCACGGTTTGGACCTGTTGTACACGTGCAGTTCTTATTCGCTGTCTAAAAGTCCCATGCGCTGTCCCGCCGTCTGGGCTGGGCTCCACAGGGTGTTTGACTCAATGACCGAGGAGCAAAAGAACCGATACGAGGCGTTCATGCGGTCTTCACTTGCCAAACCCAAAATGAAAAAGGTGAGAGTCGTGGTACCAATGAGCAAGCACGTGCGGTGTGGTCAGGGTACACGGCAGTGGCGAACTGAGGGGGTGAGGTTGCCGGTTGGGGACAAGGGGATGGGGTGAAGGCACGAGGCAGCAGGGGATTCAGCGTCGCCTGCGTTGCAGCTGCAACCCTCTTGTCGCGCTTCTTGCCAGTGGTGTAGAACGGCCGGTGCCTTGAGGTTTGGTTGGGCGCACTGGGTGCAGAACTGAGCTTCGACACGACGACTTCACCATATTCAGGATTGTTTCTTGCGACACGAGTTGCCATACTGACTCGTGCTACTTGTCGCCGGCGGTTGTGGACGACGTGGCTGCTGGCTGCTGCAGCTCATGCAGATCATCCTGCGCAACAGCGTCCCCGCCGAGAAGGCGGTCATCGCGATGTGCGGCATCAGCAAGCTGTTTGTGGGGGAGCTGGTGGAGCTAGGTGAGGCCTGGGCCAAACAGGGGTCTAACTGCAAGGGATAAGGATGAAAGCACCGTGTCGAGTTACCTCGCCCTGGCGTTGCGCACTCGGCTGTCTGGACTACAGGCGGGGCCAGAGTGGCCCTGCTGATGCAGCATGTCGTGCTGCCAGTGCGGCGCTCGGGCACCGCCACTTGCTGCACCCCTGCACCCGCTGCAGGTTCACCCAAAGGCACCAAACGCCGCCACACTGACAGTTTGCCGGACTGTCTGTCCCGTTACGCCCGCCCTGCCCTGTCCTCTCCACCGCCCACAGCCCGCGTGTGCGCGGCGCAGGACGGCCACCAGGGGCCCCTGCTGCCGCGGCACATCCGAAGGGCCTACCAGATGCTGGGCGCGCAGGGCAGGCTGCCGGGGAGACGGGGGCAGGCGAAGAAGGCGTTCCGGTAGCAAGGCCCCAGGGGACGTGAATGCGGGAGTTGTACGTAGTTGTGCTGTTTGACGGCGGGCGTTGTCATGGGCAGCGCTGTTGCCCGCCCATAAGCGCGCACAGGGTAGGTGCAAGCAGCTTGTGCTGCTCTGTTGTAAGCTGCTCAAGAGCTAATGGTTGCATATGCATATGCATACAAAGTGGAACATGACGGAGGCTAGTATCGTTCCAGGGTCAATGGCGACAGGTTACGCCTGCTTGCACCTGCCAGGAAGGCAGGCAAACAGCGACCCTTCGGCGCAAATGCGCGCCCTTGGCATATTTGCATGGACTTGTACCATAACTACTCCTATCGTCATTATGACAAGGTTTTGCTGTTGCTGCTCTGTATGCACTGATGCGTAGTAACTCACTGGTCTTCTGATGCATGACGGGGCGCAAGGCGGTTCGTGTGGCTTAACCACCTGGATTGAACAATAAATGCCGGACAATGCTAGGGCCCAAGCTAGGGCCACAGCTCCGTAGCTTTCTTGGCAACTTGCAGCTTCTTGGCAACTAGCTTTCTTGGCAACTTCGCTGACTGACATGTGCTGGAGTGAGGTGGCCCCTGAGGTCATCATCGTGGGTCATAGTGTGAGGAACTGTCATAGTGTGAGGAACTGCGCCCGCGTGCGCTGCCCAAGTGCTGACCAGCCTGGAGCCCTGGACCAGCTGACCCTGCCCTGAACCCGGGCACAGTGAAAAGACAGCATCCCCAACAACAGTCCGGGTTTTCATCATGTTACATCAGGACCGCCGGGGTCCAGTCCTGACGGCCCACAATACACAGCGCACGGCGCCCCGCTCCCTGCCGCTGGCCCGGCCCAGCCAGCTCCACCGCACAAGGACGCGGTGCCGCCGCTGGCCCCGCACGCCGCCCCAGCCCAAGTCCCATCGCACGCCTGGAGGCTGCAAGCGGCGTGGTCCACAGTGTGATGTACGCGCTGTGCCGCTGCGAAGAGCAGCTGCAACACCAGCGATAGCTTTGGCGCCGACGTGTGGGGCCCCTGCGCTGCGCCCCCGGCCCCGCCGTGCAGGCCCCGGCACCAGCTCGTGCCCCCCAGATGCCATACCGCTTAACGGTAAGACTTCTGGAAGCGAGCGCGGGCACCGCGACCACCGAACCTGCCGGGCGCATAGGGGAAAATGAAGGGTGTTAGCACCTCCTCGTCCAGCGGGCGCGATGGGCCGACGAGGACCGTTTGCCGCCAAGGCTTCCGACGTCGTGCTGCACCTTGCCCCCAACAACCCCACCGACATCCAAGCGCAGCACGCCAAAGCAAAGAACCCCCGAACCTACATAGCCGATGCAAGGCGACGGCCTAGGATTTGACACAGCTCGCAAGCCAGCCCTTTTCACGAAACAGCCCTGGTTTGGCAGCACCCTGGTCACTGGCCCCACTCACTTCTTGGGCTCGCAGCGGCGGGGGTCCGCCACCAGCAGCGTCCTGTCGAACTGCAGCAGCGCGTCCTTGATGGCCTGCTTGCTCTGCTCGTCCACGTACTTCTGGTAGAAGGCAACCACGGCCTTGGCGATGGCCTGGCGCAGGGCTGGGGGGAGGAACGGAGGGAGGAGCCAACAGAAGGCGGGTCAGTGCCGCGCTAGGTCGCTGGATCGCATGGCGGGGCGGTGCGGAGTGCAAGGGCCAAGGATGTCGTAGCTGCCGGGCTGGGGCATGGGCTTATGAGGGGGGAAGGCCGGTACACCGGCCTCTGAGCTGCTGCTGCTCCTGGAAGGTCCCACTTCGGCCGAGGTAATCAGCTGTCGGCGCTACCCCGCGGGGCAGGCAGCAGCTTGCTGTCAAGCTGGCTGCCATGGGCCCTGGAGTGAGAAGCTGCTCCGCCATTCCCCCGCCGAGCATCCCGGCCCCCAACGACGCTCAGGCGCCAAAATGCTGGGACCTCCTTGGCTGCATACAGCGTCCCCGCGCGCCTCCGGGGCAGGGCAACCCGCCAAACGCCGTGTTTTGGTTACTGCTGTTAAGCCTCGTTCATACCACACGCCCGCCAGCTCAAGACTTCCAGCTGGGGCCAGCACCCATACCCACGCCGACTGCAGCGACTGCCACCGTAACCCAGCCCTGCCGTTCCTTCATGCTGCCGCCGTGTGCCCCAAAGGGCAGGCGCAGCCAAGCCGCCAGCCCCTCAAGCCAGCCGCACAAGTCCGCCTGTTCCCTCCCAAACAAACCCTCTGATACGACGGCTGCTGCTGCTGCTGCCGCCGCCGCCGCTGCTGCTGTCGCAGCAGCTGCTGCTGCCACCGCCTTTAGCCCCCGGGGGCCTGCTGTAACGCCTTGGCTCCGGCACAGGCGGCCAGTTGGACAGCCGCCAGCGTACCTGCATAGGCCTGCGCAACGCCTCTGCCAGGCCAGGCCCAGCGCCCAAGCACGTGCCCTGCTATCACCTAATGGCCGGCTGGGCTCGGTGCGTCGACTGCTTTGCGAGAACGAGGTGCAGGTTTACCGCGTGCCCATGCTGCATGGCGGGGATCACTGCAAACCGTTTGGTGCCCGCGTAACCCAAGAGTAGCAAGGCCGCACATGCCCCTCCGTGTCGACCAGCTAGACTGGAGCCCGTGCACCTCCTGTGCTTAGCACTTACCGTACACCTGCGACACGTGGCCGCCGCCCTTCACGCGCAGGCGGATGTCCAGGTTCTTGGTCTTCTGGCGGCCAATCACCATAATGGGCTCAAACACCTTGAAGCGCAGAGCCTCCGGCTTCACCAGCTCCAGGGGCTGGCCTGCGGTGGCAGCCAAGCGCCAGCACCACAGGAGCTCGTGTCATACCATGCCTGGGACTGCTGCCAGATTGCCTATACACGGCACGGTGACTGTGGGGACCAGCATCCCCTGCCCTACGCCCCGTACGACCGAAAACGCAGCTGTTCTGTCGGTACTGCCAGGAGCTGAGATAGTACGACGCTGCCTGCGCTCCGGATAGCACGGAGGAGCTGGGGCTGCAGGCGTAGAGCTGCCTGCATAAGGCTCTAGGGACCCACGTACATACAGCGGGTCCAGTCTCCGGCAGGACCCGACCCAAGCTCCATGCAGCGCCAACATAGCCTGCCCCTGTTCGGCACAAGCATGTGCTCGTACTGTACGCTGCGTATATAGCCTGCCTGGTCTCCGCGAACGCCGCCTCCATCTGTCGCCGCAACCTCAACCCCTGGCTGGTACGTTCTCCAAGATAACATTTGCAGCTTGTTGATGATATCGAGCTGATCGTCGCTGTTATGCCTGTCGCACATTAGCGCTCACCATTCAGCTTGATGAGGCCGCTGCCCTGCTTGCAGTAGGCCACCGCCACGGCGGTCTTCTACAGAGAACAACCATTGTGGGGGAGCAAGGGGCATGTTATGCTGCTGTACTCCTTGCCAGGGTCCGCGAATGGCGGCAGTCGGCACCGGCTGGCGAGTCCAGAGCCCCTAACGCACCTTGCGGCCGAAAGTCTGAACGGACTGTATTCGATAGACATTATGCGAGGGAAAAGAGACAAGAACCAGCCGTCAGGTAATATTTTAAGGAGCAGGGCCGCCGCAGCGCAGTTGCCTGTTCTTGTTCGCTAACCTGAGTCGCCATTTTGGCGTGCAGCGCGTAATATCAACCGCACGAGAAGAGAGGGAGGAGGGAGTCAGGGTTGTGCACTTAGTTCTGGCAGTCTGCGGCTGAGCCCCGTACGGCAATGTGGCTCGCTGCACGCTGCAGACCCTTTCCCGCTTTCGCGTTTCGATACACTTAACGCAATCAGGCCCGCTAAAAGTATCACTTGTAGGTTGGGCCAGGGCCCCCAGCTATGCAGAGTATTAGTACATGGGGGCCACACCGACAACCCATTAGTTGAGCATTCGACGGACTGTCGTGTAACACTGCGCAACATGTTGATCAAACATGAAACGGGCAATCCTCGGAGCCACGCCACCAAGGCCGCAAGGGGTCCCTCCGCCACGGCCCCTCGCACTGGCCAAACTCAGAGGCCGGGTTTTACGCGCAGTCTGTGCGCCCGGCCCCCCCTGGCAGCCGCAATGCCGCAGTGGATGCGCTGTATCCACAGCAGGCCGTGCCGGCCAGCCCATAGCCATGGCCCTGCCGGAGGCGGGCGCGTCGAGGGCAGCGGCCCAACCTCCACGGATGCAGACTCCGACATGGCGTACATGCAGCTGGCCCTGGAGCAGGCCAGGAAAGCTGCAGCTGCTGGGGAGGTACCCATAGGCGCGGTGCTGGTTATCGATGGCAGGGTTGTAGCAGCAGCACACAACCGCGTGGAGTCTTTGCGAAGCCCGCTGGCGCACGCCGAGATGCTGTGCCTAGCGTCGGCGTCCAGCAAGCTGCGGGCCTGGCGGCTGCTCGGCGCTACGGTGTACGTCACGGCCGAGCCGTGCCCCATGTGTGCGGGGGCTCTCATGCAAGCACGTGTACGGCGGGTGGTGTACGGCACACGGCAGCCGAGGCTGGGAGCTGATGGCAGCTGGGTGCAGCTGTTCCCGCTGGCCTCGGTTCCCGAGCTTGACGGCAAACCGGAACGAGCGGCCCAGCAGAGTGGGTTCGCAAGCGGCGTGGTGGATGCGAGGCAGGGGCATGATCAGGGGTTGAGCACGCGCTCCGGTTCGCTGCAAGATGCAGCGGCGCAGGTCCAACTGGGTCCGTTGGAGGCGCCGGTGATGCCTAACCAGGCGAGCGCGCAGGGTTCTGTGATCCAGCTGGAAGCTTGTGTTGTGCTCGGCACGGACGTATGCATTGGTGCAGCCGTGTGCGTTGAGGACTCTGTTGTAGAGCAGCAGCATGGCAAGCGCTGGCCTGAGGACTCCCTAGATAGCGAGGATGTCATTAGTGCCCAGGGTGACGGGCAAGGGACGGTGTTGCCTGCAGCAGCTGCACCGCCCCCGCATGGGGCTGTGGGTGTGGGTCTGGGCCCGGGGGCACCACAGCGACCCCATCCCTTCCATGGTCGCATCCAGGTGGAGGGGGGCTGCCTGGCGGAGGAGTGTGCACAGGAGCTCAAGACTTTCTTCCGAAGGCGCCGAGCTGAGGCCAGGTTGTTGAAGTTGCGGGGCGGCGTTGGTGCAGGGGGGCAGGAGCAGGACATGGCAAGTGGTGCGTTGGGAGTAGCCGCTGACGGCTGGCTGAGCAGCGGCGACAGTAGTGACTGGCTGCTGTCCACCCTCGACGAGGGTCTGTAAGACACTGGTACCCGTGCGGCACGGACTGCGCCTGGGTAATCCTGTGAATGACGCTGAGACGTGCCTCAGAAGTTACCGTTTCACCTCCGTGTGGGACTGCAAGGCCCGCATCACTGGGTCTTTGCCCACGCCGGTCCACGCCTGCCGCCTGCAAGGCCTGCTGTCAGCGGCCGTAACGCCCGCTGGCACGTACCCATGCACTCATGCCAACCTATGGAAATGCTCCTAGGACGTATACTGTTTGGCGGACCGTGGCCTGGGACCCTGAGTGAGGGCAAATGGACGTGGACTGAATACGGTACCATCTACCATGCCAGGGCCTGTCCGTGCAGCACCACAAGTCCACAACACACCCCTCAGGGCTGATCAGTGTTCCGATCTTCCGTGGGGGCTTTCAGATGGCGCGTCGAAACAGGTGCCTCCAGGGGACCCAACTTTCGGATGGGGGGTCCAAAATTTTGCATTTGGGGGCCTCCGCCCCCCCAAACCCCCCCGTTTCCCCCGAACAGCCCCCCTCACAGGCCCGTGTCTTTCGGATAGGGGCCCCAATGACTTTCGGAGAAAATCAGCCCAAAATGTGCCTGCTTCGAACCAACCGATGAAGATAGGAACGTGGGGCTGATACACCCCTTAGGGCTGAACTTGGTGCGATACCGTAGTGGCGCACAGTGGGGTACCGTCTGGTGCCCATGCAAACGTGCCGCGCCCTCAAGCATAGGGCGTAGGACGAACCCGTATTCCCCGAGCATCGCTCCTGCATACCCCAGATAGGTACTGCATCACCGAAGCGATTAACATGGGTTAATCAAAGCGGAGGGCTAGAATTGCATTCTGCAATCACCGAAGCGACCCACGATTCATCGTCACCGAAGCGATAAAGGGGAACCCTTTGAGCGGAGGGCTAAAGTTGTTGCGGGGCTAGGGGACTTGAGAGATTTGTGGGGTCGGACCGGAACTTGGGTCGAGG
>VFQN01003911.1_pt1 | contig 20391 bp, 29 predicted proteins | sample 3512371 | NCBI WGS metagenome assembly VFQN01 (sample SAMN10412370, study PRJNA504923) | tailings metagenome | isolation source: Replicate 2 from Balatoc abandoned mine | place: Philippines: Itogon, Benguet | collected 2017-08-28
ACCTGCTTGAGCACGGGGCTGTTGATGGTGAGCAGGCGGCCCCCTAACCCACACCCACCTGCTTGAGCACGGGGCTGTTAACGGTGAGCAGGCGCCCCCCTAACCCACCCGCACCTGCTTGAGCACAGGGCTGTTGATGGTGAGCAGGCGGCCCAGGCGGCTGGAGGCCGTGATGCCGTCTAGGGCGAGCGTGTACCTGGGGGCAGGTTGAGGAATGGGAGCGAGGCGAGCACGGTTAGTGAGCATTGGTAATGCCAATCCCAGTGTTTGTGGGGGCTGGGGAAGCTCGGACCAATGACGTGAGAGGCGAGCCGCAGCGAGCATTACTGCACACCTGAATCGCGCCAGCTCCTGCAGGGGCACATAGCCGCTGCCCGCCACGGCTATCTGTGTGCCGTCCGGCAGGCGGCCGGCGTAGTCCCTCACAAGCCCCACATCCACACGGGGCACCCCTTGGCGCCAGGCGGGGTCGGTCTGCGAGGTACAAGAATAGAGGATGTAAAGAAGCGGCAGCGGCAGCGGAGCGGGGTCGGTCTGCGGAGAGGACAACAGAGCACGTTGGAAGCCGGCGGTGCCATCGGCACGCAGATGATGCTAGGCACACCCATCCTGAACGCCCAAAGGACTCTATGACACCCGGGTGCTGGTCAAGTGCACGTGAGGAGATGCAGTAGGACAGATAGGCCGGTCGCAGGTTGTTCTTGGCAGGTGGGGATAGTTGCGGGCAAGTGAGGGGAACCGTTGCGTAAACCTGCCTACCTGGGACTTGTAAGCTAGGTATGTCCGCGAGCAGGTCGACATCGGCGGGAAAGGTTTATTTGTGCAGTACTGGTGGGGGAGCAGGTGAAGCAGTTGGGAGAGAGGGAAGGGTGGTGCGAGGGGAGTTAGGCGTAAGGGTCATCCGTGTACCGTACAGTACTGTACTATATGCTTGGCAAGGCGGAATATAAGTATCTTGCATCCAACGGGCGAGACGGCGAGCACACAGTAGTGCACGTGTAAGCACTACCGGCAGTTGCCGTTGCAAGGCCAGCAGTTGTACAGGATGTAAACAAGCGCAAGTATGCCATGTACGCAAGCGTACATGCCATGGGGCCCTCCCTCCCTTCAGGGCGAGTCTGTGAGATAGCTGAGCAAACAAGGCCCACCAGTACCAAGGAGACGTTGCACGCCAGAGTCCAGTCCCAGGGTTCCCAGTGCCCTTGCGTACCGTGCCGCCTCGAAAGAATGCGGCGTCGATTTTCTTGTCGGTTGGATAGTACACCAGGTGGTTCCACACGTGCACCTGCAACACAGCCGTACAAGTGACGTACAGGTAAGGCCCGCGTCACACGAGCACATACCATGAGGCAAAGGCACACGCCAGCACCGCTCGAGCAGCTAGAATACGCTTGGCACAACGCCAGCGGAGTGCAGTCTTGTGCGGTGGCCGGTGGGGTCCGCGGTCTCAGGTCCGCCGCAGTGCCGTACACGTTCAGGACGCCGCCGCCAGCACCCCAAGCGTGATGCACCGCACCTGGAACGTGAGGGCCACGATGGGTACCAAGATGTCCTCGTCCCTACAGCGCATGGGCAGCAACCCGTGTGTCTCAGCGTCGGCGCCGAACTCGCAAGGCGGGGTACTCGCAACGCCGCAAGCCACACAGGAATGCGCGAGCACAGTGACAAGCATGAGGCACGCTTTCACCGGTACACTGAGACGCGGCGATGCCAAAGAGTACCATATGTTCCACCTAAATGGTGACCCCTGGTATCACCAATGGGAACGCCTTGAGGGCCAGCTGACTAGCGGCAAGTCGCCCCAGCCCTGGCGCGGCAGCGCCCTTTGGCCCGCCCTCACCTACCTCTGCGCGCCCCACTCCTTGATCATGCTGAAGACGGGCCCCGGGCAGGGGCCCCACGAGGCCATGCCCCGCCCGGGGGACACTCCCTTGCACACGCTGGAATCTCCGGTGTTGAGGTGGAACGCCACGTCCGGCCACTCGGAGGGGGACGCGGCAGCCCACGCCTTCAAGTCTGCGCAGATGTGTGGGCAAACGCACAAGCGCGTTTGGGATGCACTCTGCAATGGTTCCCGCTCCTGGATGCCTGCGCCATAGCCTTTTGGCGCATGGTGCAGCAGAATGGCAGCCGCTGTTGCATCCCTTCATCATGCCGGTACGACTTTCCACGTGCTCACTGCTCAGGCAGTCCGCTACAGCACAGACGGCTCAGTGACCAGTGCACGCGTAGCGGCACGCAGTCCGCCCTTACTGTTGTAAATGTCGTACATGATGGGATCACACGGCCGCTCGCAGTCGTCCACCCACTTCCCGGCCTTGCCCAGCGTCAGCACCCGGCCCGCGCGCATCAGCACCCATCGCTGGCTGTTCCTGGGCGGCAGGCGCTCCCGCACCCACGCGGCCATGCCCCACACGGTCAGGTTGGCGCGGCGGCGGGGCTCCCGCCACGGGGCTAGGTCCACGTCCAGGTTCTGGGGGGAAGCAGCGGGACAGGTGGGGGATGCGTCTCTTTTTGCGTACACTGGCACGTGCATGGACACTTCTACGTCCATGTTTTGCGATGGCAAGCACGAACACATGGGTACTTTCCGAGGTTGCTGGACCGTATGGCGGCAGGTATGACGGACCAATGTGCGTTGGTACGCACCCCCACCCCTTCATCTTGCGCACGTTGGATGACCCACCTCATGGTACAGGTGCTGCAAGTCGCCATGCAACGCTGTATTCCTCAGGCTTTCAAGTAGCGCAACCATATACTTTGAACCATTGGTGCGGACCATCGGCTCCTTGGACAGTTTGACAGACGAGTTCCAGTCGTGGTGGGGGTACGCGCGCCTCAGCGCATCCATGCCTGCTTCCTCCTCCAGGCCTATGTTACCGGTGCTGCTCCGGTCGCTGAGGCGGCGCCTGGGCTGTGGAGAACGACCGTGTGGAGGCCGGTGTGCTGGGGAGCTGTGCTCAGGCGTAGCAGCACATCCCAAGCACCAGGTGCACTCGCACAGGAGGAGGAGGACCAGCAGTGATACGCAGGACTGGCGCCTTGCGGCTGCACAGCTTTCAAGCCGCATGGTTTGTTGCTGCTGGTCTGCTGCTGCTGCTGCTGCACTTGGTACAGCCAGACTATGTTGTACTCGCGGATTCCTGTGGAGGGTACCGGTAACCGGCTTCCTGTGGGGTATTGGCTGACTGCTGCCGCAAAATGCCGCAGTCCCCACAAGCACACGTGGGCACGTGTATGAGGCATGTCTGAAGCAGGCCGCTTGGCGTCCCTGTGGAGCTGGCTAGCTTGTGCGCTGGTGACCGCATCATGGATCACGCGTATCTTTATACTGTGTTGCTATGTTCGGCTCATGCGCCACAGAGCAGGCCTGGTGCGGCTTGCGGTACGAGCAGTGGTGGGGAGCCCTTGACTGAGCCCCAGCACCCACCTGGACCGCGCCCAGTCCCAGTCCCAGGCCTGCCGTTGGGCAAGCAACGAGTCCTGTGATTCCGCTACTCGCTGATGGCATTGCTACCAGCTGTGATCTAGGCAAGGTAAACATCCAAGGACGTTTCTGGGCATGGCGACAGGCTTCGCCCGACAATTACAGTTCACATGCCACTGTTGAAACGTGGAGCAGCAGTTCGCGTCTTAAAATGCTTTAAAAGTACCCTACAATTGCATAGGCACGCGGAAAGTGAAACGCAACATCAACCGACCAGTCTGTCTGTCCAAACTGATCCAGTCTGTCGAAACTGCGCGCTCAGGAAAGAGATATGCAAATAAAGTCGCTCTAGTACATTGCAAACAGAGATGCGCATTCGTAGATAAGTACGCTCCGAAGCCAGTGTAGTGCTCTCAGTTCCACGAAAGGAGTATGAACTTTGCTGCTACCACCACTCAGTGCTCAGCACTTAGTTCTCATGGAACGAACACGAAATTTGTAAATGACCCGGCCATCCCGCGTGAGCTGCAGCTACACCACAAGCTCCACACCCATGCTCTGCAGCACGTGCTGCTGCACAGCCCGCACAGCCCGCTGCACCCCATCCACCAGCACTGCCGCCGCCCTCCCTGTTGCCCCGCGCTGCTTCACCCCCTCCACCACCCTCCTGGCGCCACGCAGCAGCAGCACCGTCCCCTCCAGGTCCCCATCGCACCTCGCCACCAGCCACAGCGCCATGCACGCACACGTCACCTGCACCCGACGAACCAGCTCCTGCTCCCTACCCTCATCCACGTCGCTCTCGCCCTTACCCGCGACGCCCTTTGCCTCCTTGCCCTCCTTTCCTTTCCCGCCGTTCGGGGCACACACTGCCAGTGCCACGGCCGCCCTCAGCCCGCCCAGGAATGCCGCCCTCCCCTCCTCCAAATCCCTCCCGCCAAGTTGCCCCTTCACTCCGAACGCATGCACCGCCGCTGCCTCAATACGCTCCCCATCCGTGGCGTCCTCAGGCAGGGCCTCCAGTGACGCCAGCACCTCCACCCCATCCAGGCTGCCCACTTCTTGCTGCCGCTGCTGCTGCAGTTGCTGATACTTGCCGCTGCGAACTGGCCCATGCGGAACCACGCCCGCTGCCCGTCTCTGTCCGGGCAGCTGGCCATGCCCAACGGCCGCAAGCCCTCCTCCACCAGCTGCCCGCTGAACGCCACCACCATGCCGCGCAGGCCCCGACACCGCCACTGCTGCACAGCCATCCACCCCTGCTGCCCGCCCAGGAGGTACAGCAGCCGGTCCGCCCCGCATACCGCCGTTAGATTGCAAATGCTGTTGATGAGGCTGCTGTTGCTGCTGGCCCGGTCTCAGCGCCGCTGCGATCTCCCGCTGCAGCTCGGGCGGCAGCTCTCCCAGCACCCCGCTGTCCACATCCTCCCACCGGGTGGGCACAGCTGCAAGGGCGGGGCCGGGGCCTCCCGAAAGCGTGCCGGCTGCAGCCGCCACCGCCGCTCCATCTGCTACAATCGCAGGCTCTTTGCCCGGCGACTGGCCTGCGGGTCGTTTGATCGGCACATGCTGCGCCACGTCTAGGGGGCCGACGGCTCCGGAACCCGAGGGGCCTCCGGGGTCTGGATGTACGTTGGGGTGTACAGGCTCCAGGTGGCGGTGCGGATCCTGACGGGTGCGTTCCGGAGGCAGATCCGGGCCTCCTGGGACGAGGCCCTCCCTTGCGTTTTGGTTGGTGGTGGCCGGAGCGGATGGCCGAGGCGGTGCGGCCGCAGGTAGCGGTTCGGGCGCGGGGGCTGCCCCCCCGCGGCTGCGCTTGGCTGGGCGCTGCTGGGCGGCCGGCGGCGGCCGCACCAGACCTGTGGGGCGGCACGGGAGGCAAGGCGTAAAACCGTTGGGTAGCTACGAACACAAGGCCTGGCACATTTCATACACCTTATTACACAGGCCCGTAGTTGGGAAAGTGTATATGTCCGGCCACCACACATGCTCTTACCAAACTCCCGCTCCACCTCTCGCCGCACATCGGGCGGCAGCTCCGCCAGCACCGCCGGATCGATCTGTTCCGCACGCAAACCCGCCGAGCCCCGTCCCGCAGGCCCTCCGGGGCCCCTGCCTGTCCCCTGCTGCCCTCGCCCACCCGTTGAACTCCGTCCGCCTCCTCTCCCACCCCTGGCCGCTGCCTTGCCAGCACCCCTACCACGAGGCCCACCGCCTCCAGCCGCGGGCAGACCCGCTGGCGGCCACCGTAGGGCCCCCAGCCCTGGCGCTGCCGTTGCCGCTGACCCGCTGTGTCGCGGCCCCGCGGTAGCCGCCGTGTTTGCGTTGGAGAGGGAGTGCGAGTGGGCCGGCCGTGGGGGAGCGCCGTGTCCGGGGCCCGCCCCCTCTCCTCCGCTCTGCCAGCTGTTCGCCGGCGCAGGTCTTCGCTGTGCCCTAGCGCCCTGCTCCTCCGCCGCCACAGGGCCTTCTGGCAGCCGCGCCCTGCCCCTGTCGGCACCTCCAGAGTTAGCACCCGACCCGGTCCAGGAGAGCGCCCTGCCCCCACGGACGTCCTGCCCCGGTCCTCCGCCCGCCTGCCGCACTGCAGCCCCAGCACCGAGACCACCTCCCCCGGCACGCCCCCGCGTCTCCGCAGACACCTCCCCCGTGACCTCCACCTCGTCGTCCAACCCCACCCCGCCCTCCACATCCAGCTCCACCTCCGCCTCCTGGCCCCCCAAGCCAGCGGAGGACATCCCCCGGCCCAGCTCTGACGCCGCCCCGCGCTCAGCGCCGCCCTCCAACAGCAACCCCTGCTGCTCCTCCTCCTCCTGGTCCGACGATGCCAGGTCCACGCACTCCACCATGCTGCCCCCGGCGCTCGCAGCCATAGCTGGAGCGCCTGCCCCGCTTAACGCCGGCTTGGCGCGGCCTTGCCCTGCTGCCGCAACGCCGCCCTGGGCAGGGCGCTTCTCAGCAGCAGCAGCAGCAGTGGAAGGCACACCAGCTGCCATGCCCGGCCCTTGGTGCTCACCGGACAGCCCTGCGGCTTCACGGGCTGCCTGCTGCCCGCCTGCTGCTGCTACAGCTGCTGCTTTGTGGGCGGTCCTCTTTGAACCCGGCGTAGTGCTGCCCTCCGCTCCAGCCATTGCGCCAGCTGCATCCTGTCGCAGCCCCACACCAGAGGCACCGCCCACACCATCACCTGCCGAGGGTGCACGCGTGCTGCCGGCCTTGCCGGCCTTGCGAGGAGGTGCTGCCGGTGCCGCGGCCAAGCCTGGAGCCGCTGCCGGCGCCAGTGCCGGCACTCCCGACGGAGGCGCGCCAGACAGCAGGGCAGCAAAGAGGGGGTGCAAGCCACGACAGGCCTTCGATTGCTGCTGCTGTTGCTGCTGATCCCCCTTTCGCAGCCCTGCTTGCGTTCCACCAGCGTCACCGACAGAGGCGTGCTGCTCGCTCCGCGCCCCGGGCCTTGGTGCGGCCCCACTCCCAGCTCCCCCTGCCCCTGCTGCTCCCGCCGCTGCTGCCCGCTGCTCGTCCCACGCCGACAGCGGCGACCAGTCGTTGTGCCGTGAGGTGTACCAAGCAGGCAGGGGGTCCGCCTTCCCAGCACCTTCGCCTTCGCCTGCTGCAGCGCTGCCGCCACCTACGCCCGAGCCGCCCGCAGCGCCACCAGGCACTGCACCCGCCCCTGAACCTGACCCTGGTCCTACCCCACGTCCTGCCCCTGCCCCTCGGCCTGAGGGAGCGGCGCGTCGGTACTCGCCTGCCGCCACCGCCATCTTGTCCACACCGGCCAGCCGGCCTGAACCTGGACCCTGCTGCAGCTGCTGTTGGGGCTGGGGTTGAGGTTGGGGTGACGGTGCCGCCGGCGAGGGGGACTGCAGCGCTGCGGCGCCACTTTGCTGCTGCTGCTGCTGCTGCTGCTGCTGGCCGCCCGCAGCGGTGGCGTCCTGGCCGTCCTGCTGCTGCTGCTGCTGCTGCTGTGGCTGGTTCTTCTTTTGGAAGTACACTGCCCACGGCGGCGGCTTGGAGGCGTCAAAGGTTGACCGTGGCGGAGCCTACGAAGCGTTGGGTCACAGGGACAGGGCGTGGGCTGAAGGAGGCGTCCAGGGTTGCGCTAAGGGTGCAGCAAGCGCACCACCGCAAGTGTTGCTGTGCGCACAGCCACATGGCATGGCAGCAGTCGCGCACCAATCTGCCCTACAGCAATTACTCCAGCCGCTATGCCCCGCAGGCTCCCATAGCCCTCCAGTGCTTCTTGGCTGGTTGCACCACGCCATTGCCTCCCCTAGCGCCATGCTCTGCTGCGGAGATCCGCACCTGCAGTCGCGCCGGCGCTGGCGCCGACGGCTTTGCTGTGTGCGAGGCGGGGTCGTTGTCGAGGCGCGACACGGCCAGGCCCAGGCCGCGCATCTCCTCCGCCGGCACGCCCAGCGAGCGCAGCAGCAGCAATGCCTCGCGGCGGATGTCGGCCGCGGAGTCCATGAAGCGACCCAGCGTGGACGAGCTGCATGTGGGGATGCACAGGTGCCAGACGGGGCAGGGTTTCTTGTAAGCAGCAGTCGTTTTGTTGACAGATGAGGCGACAAGGCCAGGTCAATAACAGGTGAGAAACGTCTGCAATTGGTGCGAATGGAAGCAGGTCCTACTGAGTACTGTGTACGCAAGACCTCAGGTGTCCAAACGAGAAGTACGATCGCCGCAGGAGATCATGTATGCCATAACACCAGTCAGGCGTGGGCTACTGGTTATCCCCGCAAAGCAAGGGGCAACAGAAGACCCGCTCACCGGGACAGGTTGTCGCATGCCCCATGGCCCATGAACTTGGCGGGCTCGGGCGCCCCCGCCTGGCGCCGCTTCACTTTGAGTGTCACGGAGCGGCCTTTGACGCCTGAGGGGAGGCAGGGAGGTGTTGACAGGCGAACGCGTGTGGTCATGCCGCAACAGCTTCACATGCCAACCAAGTTAAAATATGCACGCGAGCGTCAGCCGCTTCCATCTCCGCGCGTGCTCCATGACCACTAGTCCACTACACCACTTGCAATGTCACTGTCACTACTCACGCACTCATGCACGCGCACCTGCCGCCTTCATCCTGGCCTCCAGCTCCGCCGCCAGGTCCCCCACAAAGCGCTCCGCCTCCGCCTCCGTCTCGAAGCGGATGCCGTAGTTGACCTCCGCGCCAACGGACTTGCGCGCCTGCATTAGGCATGGCAACACCCAGCGCAGCGCAGCAAGTTACCACCGTAAGCAACCGGTGCAGGCGGCGATTCCACACTGCGCTTGCAGGCCGGGGTAAGACAGCCCACTACGTCCACTACAACTCCCTTACTTGAGGCGCCAAGACAACACACCCCACGCCTGCCTCGGGTCCTGACGCTACGCATCCCCGTCCCCGTGGCCAGCAGCACGGCCTACCTTGGGCGGCTCCACCCTCCGCTCGTCGATGCCGTGTGCGTGCGCCCACAGGCTGGCGCCCGCCTTGTCGCCCAGCTGCTTCTGCAGCAGCGTGCGGCTGGAGGCCCACACCTGGCGCACGGTGGTGATGCCCAGGGTCTCAAGGCGGGACGCTGTGGACCAGCCCACGCCTGCAGGCCACAAACCCACGCACAGCCAGCAAAAGTAAGATGTTTGCCGGGGTGTTCACAGTAATTCACGATGGGGCATGCAGCAGTAAGCAGGGCAGCGCGGTTGCATGCATGCAAGTCAAGCCCGGAGCAGCACGTACGAAGAGAACGCCAAGGCGAGAGCAACCCATAAGACACCCACCCGGCAGCTGGTCCACCCCCAGGCTGCACAGGAAGTCCAGCGCGCCCTGCTTGGTCACGCGGAACTGGCCGTTGGGCTTGGCGCGCTTGGTGGCCAGCCGCGCCAGCAGCAGGTTGGGCCCGATGCCGGCGGAGGCGGTGCAGCCGGTGGCGGTGTGGATGTCGGAGCGCAGGCGGGCGGCCAGGGCCTCAGGGTCGGGCCGGACGGGGGCCGCGGGCGCGGGGTTGGTGCCGGTGGCGGTGGTGATAGGCGGGGCGGAGAGGCCGGTGACGTCCAGGAAGGCCTCGTCGCATGAGATGGGCTGTACGATGGAGGTATACGACATGAGGATGCGGTACACCTGGGGGCAGGAGGGGAGAAGGGCAGGTTGCATGGGGGGTGGCGTGGCCCTGCGGTGGCGGTGGCGGCTGCTCCATGCCTAGCTCTGGGATACAAGAGCATGCGATGAATACAGAACTTGGCGACGCGGAGCGTATAGTACTGTATGGTGCACGCACGCAGGAAGAGGTCGTAGTCGGCCGCACCTGCTCTGAGATGGCCTGGTACTTGTCAAACTCGTACGGCACCACGATGAGGTCGGGGCAGCGCCGCTTGGCCTCAGCGATGAACATGTCGGCCCGTACACCTGCGGCGCGGGCCTGCGCGCGGCAAATGGAAGGTAGAGGCTCAGACAAGCAGCTCCATAATAGCAAAGTGGCTCATTACAGGTGCAACCCGACAACTGCACTGCCTGCGCGTGCGGGAGCAACAAGTTGGGAACCAAAGGCGACTGGAGAAGCAATTGTGTAGTTGTCATCCGCTGCAGTCTGTAATAGAGTGCCCGCATGACACGCACACACACCCAGCGCGCGGAGTTCCGCTCACCAGGTAGTTTGCTGACGACACCTCCCCTGTCCCCCTGCTGCTGTTGCTGTGACACACCGCCAGCGGGCGGCCCTGCAGCTCGGGCCGCCCCACGGCCGCCGCGGAGGCGAAGAAGGCGTCCATGTCCACGTGCAGGATGACACGCTCGGTGCCTGGGGGCCAGGCGCAGAGAACCAAGTGTAGGTTGACACAAGGGAGAGACTGACATTGCTGGGGTACGTATGGCAGGGCGACGATACGTGGACTGTAGCAACCCAGCAAATGCAATGTTGGGCGAGTGTACCATAGCCGCGTACGGTTCCAGGTGCATGTGCGGTAGAAGTCCAACGGCGCAGTACTCGTGCAGGCTTGGTTCCACGCCCACGCAGATGCGCCGAGGACTCCTGTCAACAAGGCGCCCCCGACCTGCCCGCCCATCCCCCGGGTACCAACTGCAAAGCGACACACCCTTGGTATACGGCGCCGGCTGCGGTGCCCGCGCCTCCACCTCCGCCATGAGTGCCTCGATGCGCGTCTTCCACGTGCCGATGAAGTGCAGGCGGGAGGAGCGGAAGAACGTCTCCATAAACCGCGGGTCGGTGCGGGTGGACCTGCGGGGAGCGCGGCCAGGGGCTGTCAACATCTTGCTGTAAGGGCCTGAAGTGTTGGTCGAATCTAAAACGCAGGGCAGCTACAGCTGCCTACTAGAAGCCAGCACCTCCGGCCTACGGTCAACGCCGTGCCGTACTCAACTCCCGTTCAACCCATCATTTCTGAATCAGGGTTACGCCGAATAGGCTTTGCCCACCTGGGGGGGCCCTTGACCGCGTCGCTTGCTGCCCGCAGCTCCGCCGCCAGCTCCTGCGCCCGCCGTGCCGCCGCCCCGTCCTCTCCTGCAGCCCCATCCCCGCCCCCATCCCCATGCGGCGAGCCCGCCCTGGGACCAGGGCTGGCCCCCGCCGGGGGTCCGGCCACCCGCCCGGGTGACACCATTCCACCCGCGTGCACAGCTGGCCCAACAGCTGCCCCGCTGCCAGGGCTGGCGACGGCATTGACTGCTCCCTGCGCCATGGACCCTTGACCAACGCTCGGGCCTGCGGCGACGGAGTGGGCCCCTCCGTGCAAAGGGCCTGGCACCTGCTGGTGAGGCTGCTGCTGCCAGTTCTGCTGCGCATGGAAAGGTGGGGAGACCGGAGGCGGCACCCACGGCGCAGGCGGGCCCGGTCCGCGGCCCATGCCTGGCGGCCCGCTGGACGCCAGCCCTGGGCCAAGCCCAAGACCCGGTACGCCTGTCTGAGCCATGGGACCCGTACCCCGATGGCCGGCTGCCGCGTGACTAGCAGCGCCTGCCCAGCCCCGTGCGTCCGTTTGCCCTGGTGGCACGCCCCCGTCGGTGTCCTGAACCTGCAGCGGCTGCGGCTGCTGCTGCTCTCCCAGATTTACATCAGTACTGCGGACGTCCGTAGGATACCCTAGTGGGCCGCTCTGTAGCCGCCGGCGCTTTGGCGCGGGCTCGCCATCTGCGGCAGCTCCATCTCGCTCTCCATCCTGCTGTATGTCATCCTGCGGTTGCCTGCCCCACTCCTCCTGCCCCTGGTGCTGCTGTTGCCCTGCCCCCTCCCCCCACTGCCCCTCCTCCTCCAGCCCCCCGCACTGTCCCTGCCGCTCCCCCTGTTGCTGCCCCTGCTGCTGCAGCACGGGGTACAGCTCCTGTGGCGCCACTTGGGGTGCCTCGTGCCGCTTGAAGTCGAACAGCCGCCGCTGGCCGGGCATCGCCGCCGCCAGGGGCTCCAGCTGGAAGTCCGTGATCTGCAGTGGACCAGCATGCCAGCAGTATGCGGTATGCCATGGGCCTCAGCCTCCAGCTGTCAGCTGTGCACGGAGGTTGCTGATAGGAACTTATACGCATGCACGCTGTTTGGCACTGGCCGTGGTGCCAGCGTTTCACTGACGCCTTGCCAAGGAGTGCCCCCGACTGGGACCTCATGCTAAGCCCCTGGGCCGCAAAGCGGGAAGCTTCAGTGTAGCACCATAGTAGCTCCTTCCGCCCTACCGGCAGCAGGCGGCCCGCCTTGATGGACGCGAGGACCCACTCCGGGCGGACGATGGGTATGGGCTTCCTGCAGGGGTCGCCGAGACATGCGGTACAGGCAGTAGGGTGCGTGCTGAGGAAAGTATCCAGCCATATGACGGATGCAGCCGGGTTTCGCAAGATGTACCGAAAGCGGTGAAGCAGGAAGTCAAGCAGCAGTTGCCTAGGGCGTTGCTCCCAGTGCTGGTACCTCTCTGTGGCGAGCTGCTTGATCTTTGTGTCGGGCAGGTTGCTGCATATGATGTGGGTTACGGCGTCGCGGTACAGGTAGTTCTCGAAGCGGCCGCCGTGCAGTGCCATCAGTTGTTTCAGCTCCTGCATAAGAGTTGAAGACAACCCAAGTTACGCAGGAGCGCAAGCGTGCCGAGCGTAGAAGGGGCGTTGCTTGCAACTGCCCTGCCACGAGGGAGGCAGGCCTATGCCCAGGTGACAATGTTTGTGTACACAGGGCTAATCCAGGTATGACACGGCCACAATCAGATGTGGATGGTGAAGCCCATCATCGTACCGCATGTGAGGGCCGCGTATACCCGTTGACATGGATGGACACGCCCTTGAAGATGTCCGACACCGGGGTGGGCTGCTGGAGCTGCTGGGCCTCAAACTGTTTGGGTGCGCGAAGTGGGAGACAGGTCCACATGTCAAGCAGTGCTACGCGTTATATATCAGGCAAATAAGTGATGCTGGAGCACGGCAGTAGCGCGCCGTTTCTAGAATAAGCGCCGTGGGTGCCAGGTGGCTTCTCCTGGTCTGGTCCTGTGGACTGGCCTGACCTGGCACCTGGCACCCAGCGAAGCCGGAACCCAACATGCCTGAGGGCAAGCTTGTTACGCATAAGGCTTCACAGCACATGCCTGGGCCCCTGCATCACCAACCTGTTCACGCAGCTTGACGACCTTGAGCTCCATGTACCTCCCAAACCTGTCGCCATGATGCATCGAGATGGAGGGGTCATGTTCTTTCTTATTTTTCTTTGTCGAGCCATCGGTATTATTGTTTTCCGCTTCTGCAGCCTTTGCGCTGGGCGAAGGGACAGAGTCTGGCTCTATGCGTACATATCGTGTCCGCGCATCTGTCATCCTACGTTGACACTATACTACTTGTGTACTTGTGGTTATAGTGCACGTCAGTTGTGAACTGGCATAGCGTTCGCCAGGCTACATGATCGCAAAGCTGCATACATCACAACTGTCCTCGTTCCTTTGGCGACAAGGTTGCCAGTAACAACTGTTACAACAGCTGGATTCTAGGAGTAGCGCTAGCCCAAGCGCAGGTCCTTTCTGCGCAGTCACAGGTCATCACGATGTGCGTGCTGTGTGCGACGTGCCCATGCAGCCTGCGGCCTCATGCAGCCTCATCCGCTTGATGTAAAACTTGACCAGGAAACCCCCATAAATCCTCCGCGCCCCAGATGCGGAATATCCATATCTTGATGAGGCCGTCATGCAAGCCCTGAGCATTGCCAATGCAGCAATGCCGCCCAATCCCACTGCCCCCTACCAGGGGGTTCCATTACCCTCCTGCCCTAGCCTGTGCACAGCAGCACCCCGCCTCGCCACCGCTCTGCTCCTGCTATGCGTCGGTCTTGGCAGACTGGGATGGCGGGCTTTGCCCAGCGTTCCTGCAAATCAGAGGGCAAGAGGTTGCACGGCAAATGCCAAGTGCGGTAAGTTGCTGCGCCAGCGGCTGTCAAGTGCCATGACCCCTGGCCCGCATGGCCCTACAGTACCACAGTTGCTTCCGAGCTGCTGACAGTCTACAATCAAAGTCAGGCGGTCGATCGCCTCAGTCCTGTCCCTGCGTGCACACACGCGGCATGCGGCACCGCGGTTGGCAAGCCCTGCACGATGCATCCTAGCCAACGCTGCACGGCTGCCGGTACGCCCTGGTGGCCACCGAGACGCTGAATGAGATCAAGAAGAAGCGAATCGAAGCTGCTAATGCCCCGTACGTTCGAAGCTGCTAATGCCCCGTACGGTACCCACCTCCAGCTGTCGTCCCAGCCGCGCACCCAGTCACGGCCTGCCGCGGCACGTGTCTTGGGCGGCGCTGACTCGTCCAGTTGCTGTGTCACGTGTCTGAACAGGGCCTGCAGCGCAAAGGATGGCCACATGCGTTGACACAGTCGCTGCGAGAGGTCATTACGTTTCGTGGTGTAATTACTACATATCAACATCGTGTGGCCTCAGTCGCTGTACACGTGACGCCAGGGCACGTGGCAGCCGTACCGCTACCGCAAAGCCGTGCATGCCAGCCTAATGCCAGAGCACTTGGCAGCGCCTCGTGAACGCGCGTTGGATGTAATACTGCTTACCACGAAGACGGGGTTGTTCATTAGCCGCTCCGGGGGCTCTAGCTGTCCAGTCAGCCACTTGAACAGGTCGGGGTTCTCCTGTGCGAGCCACCCACAACCCAGCCGTGTCAGTCGGCTCAGTGAGCAGCTGATAGCAGCTGAGCTACCACCGGGTACCGCCCCCCCATATTGCATACCTCGTCTAGGACCTGTGACATGTGTCGCAGCTCTTCCACGGACATCTTGGGGATGTTGGACTCCGCCCACAAACCCATCAACAGGTCAAGCTCTAGGAAGCCGCGCTGTTTGCTTCGGTATAGAAGCTTGTTAGCTAGCTACATGGAGAAAGCGACAATTGTCTGTTAAGCTCTGGGTCACGCGTGGCAGCGTAAGGCTGTCACGTTCCCGTCATCGCTGCCTTAGTCGCCTACCCCTTGATGATTTGCGCTCCCTCCGTTGGTCCCTGATTGAGCTGTTGTTGTAGTGTATGTTAGCCCTGCATGAGCGCTAGACGCTGTTGCGACAGCGCTGAGGCCGCCAGCTCTCGACACCAGGCAACTCAAGGAACCGGCGAACCGCAACAACATTTCGCCTTACAGAGTTAAAGTCACGTTCAGCGCATATGATAGTCCGTGGAAGGGTCTATACCGGTGTAATATGCGCCCTTCCGGTGTCCAGGAATTGAAGGCTGAGTCACTGCTATGGTTACGGCACGGCACGATGGTGGCCCACGCGGCGCCTCACAGTGCCTACTGGGTTTGCGGGCTATGATTCCGCGCGTCCTACACCAAACCGTAGACATCAAGTCTACCAGACACTTGGTGCTTCCGCAACCATATCCTCGCATATGCGGGTGCTCAGCATTTCGCACGCTGCCACCTGACACGTGTCGCACGCACGAACAGGCGCAAGGGCCTGGTGCTGCTTGCCCCAAGAGGTCCAACACCAAACCGGTCGCACATTACCAATCACACCACGCCAGGCAATAACATCCATGCCAGCTTAATCCTCCGCAGTCCCGCAGCCTCACAGCACCACCTTCAATCCAGCCCCTTCCAGCCCCCTCCAACCCCACCAGACCCCTCGTTTCCCTCGCCAACCCCCGCCCTCCCTTCCCAGTTCCCCTCCCAACGGCCGCCTAGTGCGCCTCCCACAGGATGGGAATGCCGTCCTCCCGCCACGATATCCGCCCGTCGCACAGCGCCGCAACGCAGTGGGGGTACACCTGGTGCTCCTCCTTGAGCACACGGGCCGCCAGCTGCTTGGGCGTGTCGGTGGGGTACACCGGCACCACCCGCTGCGCCAGGATGGGACCCGTGTCGAACTCCTCGTCCACGAAGTGCACTGTTGGCCCCGAGAAGCGAGCTCCGGAAGCGATGACCGCCTTGTGAACGCGCTCACCGTAGTAGCCCTTGCCGCCAAAGGACGGCAATAGCCCAGGGTGGATGTTGAGCATGGCGCGCGGGTAAGCGCGGCACAGCTCGCCCGGGATGAGCTTCAGGTAGCCGGCTAGCAGGACGTAGTCAGCCTTGTAAGTGTTTCTGAGGCCGTCGACCATTTGCTCGGGCGTCAGGCCCTGGCCCTGGAACTCGCCCTTCTTCACGATGGGGTAGGTGAGCGTGGGGATGCCGTGCTGCTGCGCATACGCGACGCCCCCGCAGTTGGGCACATCGCTGACAACGACGGCGACGGTGCCGTTGATTCGGCCGTCGAGGCAAGCTGCGTGGATGGCTTTGAAGTTTGAGCCCCCACCCGAGACGAAGACAGCAAGCCGCGCGGCAGGGCTCTGCGCAAGCTTGTACTCAGGCAGGTTGCCGTGCGCCGCTGTAATAATCAGGCGACGATCAACAGAGCTGATTTGGCTGGTAAGGGAAGCGATGGGCTTTGCGAGGAGTGTCGACGTCGCGGCGTGCTGGGCGTGCCGCCGGCGTTGGGCAGGAAGAGCCTGGCGGGGAGCAAGCATTTGTCGTTCATTCTGTAATCTACAGCGACTTGTCACGTGCTGCAAATTTTGTTGCATCATCTCTGTATCGCGGAGATAGAGTTGTTTAGTTCTACCGAATGCCTGCCCTTTGTAGGCAATGAAAGCCGTTCACCTAAATGACGAGAATACTACTCATGCAAGTAGGTTTGTATAACTTGATGTCTTGAGCTGGCCTCCTCCGGCAGCACGTTGCCGTACCGTTCCGTTGGCAGCGCTCAGAAGGCCCTTGGCCCTGGAGCTTACTGTGCAGCGCAATGGCACGATTCCCCCGCACGTGAACTGCTGATCCGCTCTTACAGGTAGTACAATGCTTACATATTAATGCTCATCATGGGCAGGCAGCGCAATTACGTCTACATGAGTGACAACACGCAACCACCTCGTTCAGCCAGGCGACTGGTGGCACGTGGCACAATCACCAGGTGCGCTTGCAAACTACCATACCGGTCATTGCCTTCTGCCGACCCAGCGACAGAGACATAATCTGCCGCAATCCAGCCTTGTCTGCCTCCTCAGGCATTCCCAACCGTGATGTCTGCCTGACAGAACAAAATGTGCGAACCACAAAATGTGCGAAAAAAAAAAAAAAACGTTGATCAGCGCCACCCCTACCAAGCCACCCCCAAAAGCGCAAGGTACGATAATCCGGCCCAGTCCGGGCCAACGGCAACGGCCCTCTTTCCAGCGCTCCCAATAGTCATCATGCACGGCGGTGCGGTGGCTGTACAATTGGCAGGGCTACGCGCCGTGTTCACTTGCACTTCAACCTGCACACCAGGTGAGGGTCAGGGGTGAGGGTCTGGACACGCCCGCCTTGCTGCACAGTCCACGCTCTGTGCCCCATGCACCAGGCCAAGCCCCGCTGAACCACACCCACACATCCACGGCCGCACGGCGCTGCGTAGCATGCTAGCCAGTACGGTACAACACTTAGTACGCACGCTGACACCAGCACCACGACTTCCACAGTACTGGCAATGGATTGTCAATGTACTGTCCCACAGAGCCCTCAGTCACAAGTATTTATTGATTCAGCAAGCGACACGATCAAATGCGAGCCAAGTAAAGCACGGTGCCACTGCTGCAGCAGCCTGCGCCACAGCCGTACATCATCCTGCTCAGGGCGGCCGCTTGCAGACCGAGCCCCCCGGTGTATTAGCACCTCAACCTTAGGCCGGGGCCGGTGTGCCCTGACCCAGCCTGCCCCTGGCCCAGCCTGCGTTGGTATGCCGTGGCAGGCGTGATACATGCTGGCGGTATACAGCCTCCAGACTTATGCACACAAGGACACACTCACATGCTTAGGCTGCACGACGAGGTCAAATATTTTATTCACTCTGGCCCAACGAAGGAGAGCGCCGTCCCCTGCCGTGGTTCAAAGAGGCCTACCCTACCCGGGCTACCAGGTATCAGCAACGCAAATACGATCGTAGCTCTGCATGCACCCTCTAAGGCCCCCAGCGAAAGTCTGAACTTGCATGATGAAAAATTAATGCACGTTGGTCGAAGTGAGGTGGAGGTGCACCAGACCATGCCGCCGACTGAGCGCACATCGACACCACCTTGCTGAGCCACACCGGCGCGAGCTCGCCAAGCATAAGTAGTACCTGCATGCATTATATACAGCTGCTGCTATGATGATGTACGCCGCCACTTCCTGCTCTTTCTCAAGCTTGACCTCATCCTGCTGCTGTCCACGCCTTGGCGCCTGTCGCCATCGTGGTCCGCTTTGCCACCAGCTTGAGCCTTAACCACCTGCAGGTACACGAATACCAGAAGCAGCGTGAGACGTACGCAGGTAAACAAGCAAGAAGACACGTTGCCCTGCTTGTCCTGTTGCGTACGTAAAATCTTAGGCGTGGAAGCACAACGACCATAAAGACCGGCGTGACCTCATAAGCAACACGCCCGGCTTTTCCTGGCAACTAGCCGCACGTCAGCGGCGTAACTCCTGTCGCTTCACAAGCTGCCTTTCTGTTACCCCACGCCTCCCCTTCGGGGTTGCATACTCAAGGCCTACAACACCCCCTGCTGCGAACCGTGCATTGCACTGTACTGAGAACCAAGCGTAATCCTGTTCGCCAGCTACGCCCGCCTGCCCAACAAATCATGTTCCCCTGTGTGGTCCCAGCCCCCCATCCGTCCTTCCAACTGGCCCTGTGCCAACACAACCTGCCCCGGCCCACCGAAGGCCGTGTCCTACTGTGCCCCGCAGGACCCCGATGCACAGGGAGCGCATCCACGCCGGCGGCTAACCCGCCTGCTGCTGCTAACCCGCCTGCTTTTGCTAACCCACCTGCTTGCGCACAAAGTCCTCCATGTCAGGCCAGAGCTCCGTGTAGTCGTGCAGCAGCCGGCGCCAGTATAGCTTGCGGGCAGAGGCGGACAAGTGCTGCTGCGCGAACACCTGCATTCGCATACATCGACGGTTGGAACTGGGTATGCGACAGGCACAAGCAGCGAGGCTGGTATGCGGGGCGTGAGCTGCTGCGCAACGATTCGCGGGCACACGCGTGTTAAGAGTTGAGTGGGGTACGCGCAAAACGCGAGAGGGGTGCAGGCAGGGAAAGTGTTGGACACATGGTCAGTATCCTTGAGATGGACGAAACGTGCGGCTATACGAGTCCCATGTCGATGGGGTTGCGTGTGGAGAAAGCAGGCGTGATGTGCAGCGAGAGGGGCTTCCCTGGAGAGCGCACTGCAACGCACTTGCATCGGCACGACCGGGTGACGCCTTGCAGAGGTGGATGATGCATATGCCGGTAGCCCCACAGACAACATGGCGCATGCGCCGGATGGCGACGCCGCAGGGGCTGACATGCCGCATGGCAAGCAGGCGTCCGCCCCGTACCCGTACACCGTACCACCCGGCCGTACGTACCTGCGCACGCGCCGCGACCTCCTCCAGGAAGGGCGTCTGCGGGTGGGGCACGTGGTACGTGGCATGAAGGCACGGGCCGGGTCAGGCGAGTCGCACGCAATTACGTAGGGCCGGCATCCACGCGGAGCAGCATCAGGTACCGTATGACGTATGGCGTATGACCGTATGAGCAGCATCAGGTATTGCAGGCACGTCCATTACATGCTGCAAGGGGCCTCGTCGATCAGGCTTGAAACCACAAAACGGACTGCTGCGGTCAGCAGCTGGAGGCGCAAGTCACAGAACAGGCACCTGAGCACAGGGCGCGCGGGCCATGTGTAGAGCTACTGTATGTGCATGGCCCGGGACGATGCCACTGTTGTAAGACCAGCTGGTGGGCTCGGCACGCTAGGGCACTATTTCTGCCGTTGCCGCAGGACCATGGCCCCAGGGGAAGGCCCTGGATCAGACCCCAGCGCGGGTTTCAGGCTGGAGCCGCCTCCCCGTCCTCCATTGACCCCCACGCCTCCGCCGCCGCGCCCCTTCCGGCCTTTCCGGGACGCGCACAGTCCCAGGACGGGACAGCACCCTACCCTGGCATACGGAATGATGCCCTCTGCCGCGCACCTTGTTTTCGATCTCCCGCAGCACGTGCAGCAGGTCGTCCTTGTCGTGCTGCCAGAAGGGGATGTAGTGCACGTTGGGCCGCAGGGTGCGGTAGTACCACTCGATGTACGGCGAGCTCTGGGGGAATGGCGGCGGGAGCATGTACGCGACGGTGGTGTACCGGTATCTGCTGCTGCGCAGGCGTGTCGCAGGGAGAGGTGCATGTCGCAGGAGCGGCAAGCGCTGCCCGAATGAGTGCGTTCTATTTTCGTGCACCACTTGTTTGCGCAGGCATGTTGAGTAGGAACTCTCCTCGCACTCGTGTCCTGTTGCGATACACAAACGGCGGCAATACTCGGGTACTGTTAGCCCACACCCACCTGCTTGGCCGCGGGGCTGTTGATGGTGGGCAGGCGGCCCCCTAACCCACACCCACCTGCTTGAGCACGGGGCTGTTGATGGTGGGCAGGCGGCCCCCTAAACCCACACCCACCTGCTTGAGCACGGGGCTGTTGATGGTGGGCAGGCGGCCCCC
>VFQN01003912.1_pt1 | contig 20390 bp, 21 predicted proteins | sample 3512371 | NCBI WGS metagenome assembly VFQN01 (sample SAMN10412370, study PRJNA504923) | tailings metagenome | isolation source: Replicate 2 from Balatoc abandoned mine | place: Philippines: Itogon, Benguet | collected 2017-08-28
CCCGCGACAGGACGTTGCTGGTCTCGACCTGGATGTTGATCTCGATACGCGGATAAAGACGGCGAACCTCGCGGATCGCCGGAACCGCCAGCTCGATCGCCGGTGCGGTGACGGCCCCGACGAAGACCGAGCCGCCCTTGCCGCTCTTGAGATCGGCGATCTCGCGGTCGGCCCCGCGCATTTCGAGCAGGATCGCACGGGCCCGCCGCGCCAGTGCCTTGCCGTACGAGGTCAGCGCGACGCCACGCGGCAGGCGATCGCAGAGCCTGACGTCGAGGATCGCCTCCATCTCGGCGATCATGCGTGAGGCGGCCGGCTGGGAGATGTTGAGTACCTGGGCAGCGGCGCTCACCCGGGCATGATCGTCGAGCGCGACGATCATGCGCATATGGCCGAGTTTCAGTCCGCTGCGCAGCAGGCTTTCGCCATCTTCCTGGGAACTGGACGCGGCAGTCGATTGTCTCGTCGGCATGGGGTCCTCCCGATGCGCCCTCGGATACCGAGCAGGCGAGGCGCATAGCATATCAAATTCGGTATATGAAGCATCGTAGTTTGCATTTGACAGTTATATCAATCGAATCCAACGTCCTGAGGTCACGGACCTCGGCGGTCATCGGCGGGGTGGTTCGCGCGCTGGCCGGATAGGTTCGTGATCGGGAGGAACATTTCGGACAGGCTTTGAAACTGCGACGGAAGCGTTCGCGCCGGGCTGCCGCGTACCGATCAACCAGGGAGAGAGACAGTGAAATCGCTCACATCATTCATCGCCGCGCTGGCGGTCGGCTTCGCGGCCATGGCCTTGCCGGCAGGCGCACAGGACAAGGGCACCGTCGGCATCGCCATGCCGACCAAATCCTCGCTGCGCTGGATCAGTGACGGCAACGAACTGGTCAAGGCACTCGAAGCAAAGGGTTACAAGGCCGATCTACAATATGCCGAGGACGACATCCCCAACCAGCTCGCGCAGATCGAGAACATGGTGACCAAGGACGTCAAGGTTCTGGTCATCGCGTCGATCGACGGAACCACGCTGTCGGCCGTCCTGCAGCAGGCCGCAGACAAGGGCGTCAAGGTCGTGGCTTATGACCGTCTGATCCGCGACAGCCCGAACGTCGATTTCTACACCACCTTCGACAACTTCAAGGTCGGCGTCCTGCAGGCTGAATCCCTGCTGAAGGGCCTCGGCTATCCGGAGAAGCAGGGTCCGTTCAACATCGAGCTGTTCGGCGGCTCGCCCGACGACAATAACGCCTTCTTCTTCTACGACGGCGCCATGTCGGTGTTGCAGCCGTTAATCGACAAGGGCGTGCTGGTCGTGAAGTCGGGCCAGATGGGCATGGAGAAAGTCGGCACGCTGCGCTGGGACGGCGCGGTCGCGCAGGCCCGCATGGACAACATCCTGTCGGCGAACTACTCCGACGGCAGCCGCGTCGACGCCGTGCTTGCCCCCTATGACGGCCTCTCCCGCGGCATCATCTCGTCGCTGCGCGGCGTCGGCTATGGCAGCGCCGATCAGCCCTGGCCAATCATCTCGGGCCAGGATGCCGAAGTTCCGTCGGTGAAGGCGATCATCGCCGGCGAACAGTACTCGACCGTGTTCAAGGATACCCGCGAACTGGCCAAGGTCACCGCCAACCTCGTCGACGCCGTGCTGTCGGGCAAGGAGCCGGAGATCAACGACACCAAGACCTACAACAACGGCGTCAAGGTGGTCCCGTCCTATCTGCTCGTCCCGGTCTCGGTCGACAAGTCGAACTACGAGCCCATCGTCGTCGGCTCCGGCTACATCAAGGCCGAAGAGCTGAAATAGCATCCATGGGCCGGAGGGCGCCCTGCCCTTCGGCCCTGCTCCCTGCTAAGATGCGGCTCAGGGCCGCCCTCTCGAGCTGACCAGTTTTCCGCGAATGAACCAGACTATCCTGGAAATGCGGGGCATCACCAAGACCTTCCCCGGCGTGAAGGCGCTCCAGGACGTGAACCTCACCGTGCGCGCCGCCGAGATCCACGCGATCGTCGGCGAGAACGGCGCCGGCAAGTCGACGCTGATGAAGGTGCTGAGCGGGGTCTACCCCTTCGGCTCCTATTCCGGCGAGATCAACTTCATGGGCGAGGAATGCCGCTTCCACGGCATCCACGATAGCGAACGCCGCGGCATCGTGATCATCCACCAAGAGCTGGCACTGGTGCCGCTGCTCTCGATCGCCGAGAACATCTTCCTCGGCAACGAGCAGGCGCGTTTCGGCGTCGTCGACTGGCACGCAGTACGTTCCAAGGCGGCAGCGCTGCTGCGCAAGGTCGGCCTCAGGGAAGACCCGGACACGCTGATCACGAATATCGGTGTCGGCAAGCAGCAGCTGGTCGAAATCGCCAAGGCGCTGTCGAAGGAGGTGAAGCTTCTCATCCTCGACGAGCCCACCGCGAGCCTGAGCGAGAAGGACAGCGAAGCCCTTCTCAACCTGCTGATCGAATTCAAGGACCATGGCATCGCCTCGATCCTCATCTCCCACAAGCTTAACGAGGTGGGAAAGGTCGCCGACCGCATCACCATCCTGCGCGACGGACGCACGATCGAGACGCTGGACAAGCACCATATCGACGAGGACCGCATCATCACCTCGATGGTCGGCCGGCCGCTGGAGGACCGTTACCCGACCCGTGTCCCCAAGATCGGCGAGACGATCTTCGAGGTGAAGAACTGGATGGTGCATCACCCGCTCCATCCGGAGCGACAGGTGATCAAGGGCGTCGACATCAGGGTCGGCAAGGGCGAAGTGGTCGGCATCGCCGGATTGATGGGCGCCGGCCGCACCGAATTCGCCATGAGCATCTTCGGCAGAAGCTGGGGCACCGGCATCAGCGGGGATGTCCTGCTGCACGGCCGCAAGGTCGACGTCTCCAGCGTCGGCAAGGCCGTCGCCCACGGTATCGCTTATGCCACGGAAGACCGTAAGACCTACGGCCTTAACCTCATCGACCACATCAAGCACAACATCACGATCGCCAATCTGAAGGGCGTCTCCGATGTCGGCGTGATCGACGACATCCGCGAACTGAACGCCGCCAACGACTACCGCAGAAAGACCAACATCCGCTCGTCCAGCGTCTATCAACTGACCGGCAACCTGTCGGGCGGCAATCAGCAGAAGGTGGTGCTGTCGAAGTGGCTGTTCGCCAATCCCGAGGTGCTGATCCTCGACGAGCCGACGCGCGGCATCGATGTCGGCGCGAAGTATGAGATCTACACGCTCATCAACCGGCTGGCCGATGAAGGCAAAGGCATTGTGGTGATTTCGTCGGAGATGCCGGAACTGCTCGGCATCTGCGACCGCATCTATGTCATGAACGAGGGTCGCATCGTGGGCGAGATGGCCGCCGGGGACGCCTCGCAGGAGAAGATCATGCGCGCCATCGTCCGCGCGGAGGGAAGGGCAGCATCATGAGCACCGAGACGGCGGGAACCACGGCCAGCCCGGCCAAGGCGACGGCCCAGGCCGCGCTCAAGGAGAACCTGCGCGACTATGGCCTCGTGCTGGCCTTGATCGCCATCATGGTGTTCTTCCAGTTCACTACCGACGGCACGCTGTTCAAGCCGGTCAATCTCACCAACCTGGTGCTGCAGAACTCCTACATCATCATCATGGCGCTCGGCATGCTGCTGGTGATCGTGGCCGGCCATATCGACCTTTCGGTCGGCTCGGTGTCGGGCTTCGTCGGCGCCGTGGCGGCGGTGCTCATGGTAGAGTACGGCGTCACTCCGATCCTGGCTGGGCTCATCTGCCTCATCGTCGGCGGCATTATCGGCGCCTCGCAAGGCTACTGGATCGCCTATATGAAGATCCCGTCCTTCATCGTCACGCTGGCCGGCATGCTCGTCTTCAAGGGCTTGTCGCTCGCCCTGCTCGGCGGCAAGTCGGTCGGCCCCTTCCCGCGCGAATTCCAGCTGCTCAGCGCCGGTTTCATTCCCGACGTCATCGGACCGATCACGATCGGTGCCACGACGCTGCATTCGACCACGCTCGTCATCGGCATCGCGATCGTCGCGGCCATGCTCTATTTCAGCCTGAGGAGCCGCCGCAGCCGGGAAAAGCATGGCTACGAGGCCGAGCCCTTCGCGCTCTTCGTCATCAAGAACGTCTTCATCTCGGCGATCGTGCTGTTCCTGGTCTATATGATGGCCTCCTATAAAGGCCTGCCCAACGTGCTGATCGTCATGGGCATATTGATCGCGCTCTTCGTCTTCATCACCAAACGCATGACCTTCGGCCGCCGCATCTATGCGATGGGTGGTAACGTCAAGGCCGCAGCCCTTTCCGGCATCAAGACCGAGCGGCTCACCTTCACCATCTTCATCATCATGGGCGTGCTGTCGGCGCTGGCCGGCCTCATCTTCGCCGCGCGGCTCAACACGGCGACGCCCAAGGCCGGCCTGGGCTTCGAGCTCGACGTGATCGCGGCCGTCTTCATCGGCGGCGCATCGGCCATGGGCGGGGTGGGCCAGGTGGCCGGCGCGGTGATTGGCGCCTTCATCATGGGCGTCATGAACAACGGCATGTCGATCATGGGCGTTAACATCGACTGGCAGCAGGTGATCAAGGGCCTGGTGCTGCTCGGCGCCGTCGTCTTCGACGTCTACAACAAGAACAAGGCTTAGGCACAGCTGGCCGCCAGGGGCGCTCGCATGCCGGGAGAAACCATGCTCATTTCACAGATTCTGGACACCGACGGAACACTCCGTGTGGTCGCCCGCCAGGACGGCGAGGCACGCATCGTCCGGGATGCACCCAGCGTCCACGCGCTGGCGCTCGAGGCGGGACGCAGTGGCGAGAAACTCGCCGCTCTCATCGAACGCAAGGGATTTGGAGAAAAGGTAGACCTCGAAGCTGCCTATGCCGGGGGCCGGCTGGTCGCGCCGATCAGCCATGCCGACCCCGCGCATCTCCATCTCACCGGCACTGGCCTCACCCATCTCGGCTCAGCCGCGACGCGGGACGCCATGCACAAGAAGCTCACGGATGAGGAACAGCTGACCGATTCCATGAAGATGTTCCGCATGGGCCTCGAAGGCGGCAAGCCGGCGGCGGGCGAGATCGGCGTGCAGCCCGAATGGTTCTACAAGGGCAATGGTGTCTCGGCTGTGGCGCCCGGGGCGCCGCTGCTCTCCCCCGATTTCGCGAAGGACGGTGGCGAGGAACCCGAGATCGCCGGAATCTATGTGGTCGGCGACGACGGCACGCCGCTTCGCGTGGGCTTTGCACTGGCCAATGAGTTCTCGGACCATGTGACGGAGCGGATGAACTATCTCTATCTGGCGCATTCGAAACTGCGCAACGCCTCCTTCGGACCCGAGATCCTGGTCGGCGAGCTGCCGGCCGACATACGCGGCGCGTCGCGCATCCTGCGCGGCGGCAGAACGCTGTGGGAGAAGCCTTTCCTCTCCGGCGAGGCGAACATGTCGCATACGATCGCCAATCTCGAGCACCATCATTTCAAGTATGCGCTGTTCCGACAGCCCGGCGACGTCCACGTCCATATGTTCGGTACCGCCACCCTCTCCTTCGCCGACGGCATCAGCGCGGAGCCGGGCGATGTCTTCGAGATCTCCGCTCCGGATTTCGGCCTGCCGCTGCGCAATGCACTGGCGATGGCAGAGCCGCAGGCGGCGACAGTCAGGGCCCTTTGAGGAGTGATGCGATGACGTCCTGGAAGAAGGCGCCCTGGCCGCGCAAGCTGCGCTCGCAGGAATGGTTCGGCGGAAACCTCAAGAACGCGATCATGCATCGCTCCTGGATGAAGAACCAGGGCCTCCCGGCCGACACCTTCGACGGTCGGCCGATCATCGGCATCTGCAACACGTGGTCGGAGCTGACGCCCTGCAACGCGCATCTGCGCGAGATCGCCGAACGGGTGAAGCGCGGCGTCTACGAGGCCGGCGGCTTCCCCGTCGAATTCCCCGTGTTCTCCTGCGGCGAGAGCACCCTTCGCCCGACGGCGATGATGTTCCGCAACCTCGCGGCCATGGATGCCGAAGAGGCGATCCGCGGCAATCCGATGGACGGCGTCGTGCTACTCGCCGGCTGCGACAAGACCACGCCGTCGCTGATGATGGGCGCGGCCAGCGTCGACATCCCGGCGATCGTGGTCTCGGGCGGACCGATGCTCAACGGTAAGTGGCGGGGCCAGGACGTCGGCTCCGGCACCGCAATCTGGCAGTTCTCCGAAATGGTCAAGGCTGGCGAGATGACCATGGAGGAATTCATGGATGCCGAGCAGGGCATGGCCCGCTCGGCCGGCAGTTGCATGACCATGGGCACGGCCTCGACCATGGCCTCCATGGCCGAGGCTCTGGGCATGACCTTGCCGGGCAATGCGGCAATCCCCGCGGTGGATGCCCGCCGCCGCGTGCTCGCCCAGCTTTCCGGCCGCCGCATCGTCGACATGGTCAAGGACGACCTGAAGCCGTCCGATGTGCTCACACGGCAGGCCTTCGAGAACGCGATCCGGGTCAACGGCGCCATCGGCGGCTCGACCAATGCGGTGCTGCATCTCCTCGCGCTCGCCGGGCGTGTCGGCGTGAAGCTCGACCTCGACGACTGGGACCGTCTCGGCCGCGACGTGCCGACCATCGTCAACCTGCAGCCGTCGGGCAAATATCTGATGGAGGAATTTTATTATGCCGGCGGGCTGCCGGCGGTGATACGCGCTGTCGGAGAGCTCGGCCTGCTCAATCGCGACGCGCTGGCTGTTTCGGGCGAGACGATCTGGGAGGGTGTGAAGAACGCCCCCAACCACAATGCCGATGTGATCCTGCCGCCGGAAAAAGCACTGACCCGATCCGGGGGCATCGCGGTGCTCGCCGGCAATCTGGCGCCGGCCGGTGCGGTGCTCAAACCTTCCGCCGCATCGGAGCATCTGCTCCGGCATCGCGGACGTGCGGTCGTGTTCGAAAGTATCGAGGACTACAACGCCCGCATCGACGACGATGCGCTCGACGTCGACGAGACCTCGATCTTGGTGCTCAAATATTGCGGTCCCAAGGGTTATCCGGGAATGGCCGAGGTCGGCAATATGGGACTGCCGCCCAAGCTCCTGAAGCAGGGCGTGCGCGACATGATCCGCATTTCCGACGCCAGAATGTCAGGCACGGCTTACGGAACAGTGATCCTGCATGCCGCGCCAGAGGCCGCGGCGGGCGGGCCGCTGGCGATCGTGCGCAATGGCGATATGATCGAGGTCGACGTGCCCAATCGGCGACTCCATCTCGACCTGCCGCAGGCCGAGATCGACGCGCGGCTCGCCGCTTGGACGCCGCCCGAAATGCCGTCCTCCGGCTATGCCGGACTTTATGTCGAGCGGGTCACGCAGGCTGACAGGGGGGCGGACTTCGACTTCCTTGTGGGATCGCGCGGCTCGCAGGTAAAGCGCGACTCGCACTGAGCGAACCGCGGCGGCCCACGCCTGCATCAGCCGCCGAGTGCGATCGTCAGTGCAACGAGGACGGCGCCGAGCAACACCATGGAGCCGCCGGTCAGCCAGCGCCGGTAGCCGGCGAGGTGGCCGAACGCGTAACCGCATGCGAACATCATGGCCATGGCGATCGCATTCGATAAGCGTAGCGCCACCATCGTGTCGTCGAGCAGCATGAACGGCACCACCACAGGAATGGTGGATGCGAAGACGAGCGCGAACACGCCTGATGCACCCAGCCAGTCCTCTTTTGTGAGCCGCGCCCGGTAGCCGGGCATTCTTATCCGATTCAGCTCGTCGCGGATCCGCTCGACATCCGCGGGCTGCAGAGCCTGGGCGATGACCGGCGGCAAGGCCTCGACGATCGCCCGCTCCGCCTCTTTGAAGTCCGCCGCGCGCTGCACGGATGCCAGGGTACGCAGGCCTGCCGCCCGCTCTGAGAGACACCCCATGAGATACATGATGGCGTCGATCAGTCCCCAGGCGAAATTGCAGCCGAGCGCTGCGATCAGCATCGTCCGGATTTCCGATTGGCCTGCCTCTGCCGCGCTCAGCGATCCGGTGAAGGTTAGGACCATGATAAGGCCGAAGAGCACTTCGGATATCCGGTCGCCCGGATCGAGCACGCGCTTGCGGATGGTTGCGGGCACGTCCATCGATCGGCTTCCGATGCGGTGCGAAAGATCAGCCTCGATATCTTGCCACGATCCCGTCGCGCCGATGCAATCCAAACCGCCGTGGAGCTATCGAGGCCCGAACGCCAAATCAGCCTGACCGCGCCCCAGTCATCGCGAAACGACAGCTCGGCCATGCGCGGTGTCGCCCGAGGCCCGTACATCGGACCCCGATATCTAGCTTCGGCCCGCTGCGTCGTTCAGTTGAAGAGAGCGATCGCGTCCATCTTGTCGCCGCGGGTGCGGACGTTGAACGTCGTCACCCTGCGGCCGCCGTCGCCCGCGATTGCCCAGGACACCCGCTTCACGAGTTCCGTGGCCTGCTCGAGACGCATGCCGAACAGCGGCTTGTCCATGCCGCCGGGAACGATGTCCATGAAGCGTATGCCGGAGCCTCCCCTGTGGTCGAGCGCCCGCAACGCAAGGCGCAAGCCCTCGATCAGGTCGCTCTCGGCGAGATCGCCGCCGACAAAGTCGCTCACGACGATCGTATCGCCACCCTCGCGCTCGACACGCACCCAGAAGCGACGATCCGCATCGGCGGACACCTTGACGGCATATTCGTCTTCGAGGAGCCGAAGCCTTGCCGGAGGGTGATTCGGGATTGCACCCGGAAAACTGAGAATACGGGCGGACATGGGTGCGGCGCGCTGGTTGCTGATTTGTTAACCATACAATGCCCGACTCGTGTCCCTCAAGTGGGCTCATCGCATAATGCGGCTCAGCTTTAAGTCGGGTCAGCCGTCAGCCGGCGACCCGCCCGGCCGATCCTTTCGATTGAAGCAATCCAGCAGCGATGGATCGTCGAGCGATCGCAGGACCCGCACCGTTTCGATCACGCAGTCGAGATCGATGCTGCGCAGAGCGACCAGTTCGCCGGCCTGTCCTGGAATGCCAGCCCTACCCTCGACCATGCCCCTGCGACCGGGGAACTCGGTGATCTTACCCATACGACGTACTCGAAATGCCACCCGGCCATTTCGCCCGGCAGTGGTTAATTCGGCCTTATCTGTCGGCCGAGCACGCCGTTCCGTCAATTTCGGTTGCCGGCCTGCGTCACGAATTGAACTCCCATCCGCCTCCCCAGACCCCTCTTGGCGGCCACGAGCCCGTTCGGCGCATTGAAAGACATCTGCGCCTGATATAGCCAGTTCATGCCATTCACGTCGGAAAGCGGATAGATCTGCATGTCAATTCTCGTCACCGGCGGAGCCGGCTACATCGGCTCCCACACGGCCGTCGAGCTCATCGGCGCCGGTCACGACATCGTCGTGGTCGACAATTTCGACAACAGCCATCCCGAGGCACTCAACCGCATTGCGGCGATCACCGGCCGAATGCCGGCCAGCGCGGCCGGCGACATCCGCGACCGGGCCTTCCTGGAACGCGTCCTGAAGGAGCACGGCTGCACAGCTGCCATCCATTTCGCCGGGCTGAAGGCGGTCGGCGAATCCGGCCAGAAGCCGCTGACCTATTACGACTGCAACGTGAACGGCACGCTGCGGCTGCTCGAAGCGATGAATGCGACCGGCGTCAAGCGGCTGGTCTTCTCCTCCTCCGCCACGGTCTATGGCGATCCCCAGCGGCTGCCGCTGCAGGAGGACCATCCGCTCTCGGCGACCAATCCTTACGGTCGTACAAAGCTGGTGGTGGAGGACATGCTGCGCGATCTCCACGCTTCGGACCCAAGCTGGAGCATTTCCATTCTGCGTTACTTCAATCCGGTCGGCGCCCATGAAAGCGGTTTGATCGGCGAAGACCCCAAGGGCATACCGAACAATCTCATGCCGCTCATCGCCCAGGTCGCCTCCGGCCGACGCGAGAAACTCAGTGTCTGGGGCAACGACTATCCGACACCGGACGGCACCGGCGTTCGCGACTACATCCATGTCGTGGATCTCGCCAAGGGTCACCTGAAGGCGCTCGACCGGTTGGGCGAGCCGGGCTGCTTCGCCGTCAATCTCGGCACCGGCCAGGGCTACAGCGTGCTCGAAGTGATCAAGGCCTTCGAGCATGCCTCGAACCGCAAGGTCGATTATGTCCTGGCCGGGCGCCGCCCGGGCGACGTCGCGGCCTGCTATGCCGACCCCTCGCACGCCAACGCCCTGCTCGGCTGGTCGGCCGAGAAGAACCTGCGGGAAATGTGCCAGGATATGTGGCACTGGCAGGTGAAGAACCCGAACGGGTATGCCGAGTGATGCGATCGAACGACAAGTAACGGCGTTGGGATTGACCGGCCTGCCATGACAAAGGTCTCCGTCGTCATTCCGGTCTTCAACCGCCAGGAAAAGGCGGAGCGGGCCGTGGCGTCGGCGCTGGCGCAGGATGTGACCGATCTCGAAATCGTCGTCGTCGACGACGGCTCGGAAGACCCCTTCGTCTTATCGAAGGCGGATGACCGTGTGCGTATCATCCGCCACACCCAGAACCAAGGTGCTGCCGCGGCCCGCAACACCGCCATCCGCGAAGCGGCGGGAACCTGGCTCGCCTTCCTCGATTCCGACGACATCTGGCTGCCGGGCAAGCTGGCGCGGCAGCTCGCCTTCGCCGAAGCGGACCGAGCCGGTAACGAGGGCGGACCGCCGGCCTGCTACGCCACCGGCTTCGTCCTCGGCAATCCCGCAACCGGCGCCCGGCAGGCCCTGACCCCGATCGAAAGCACCACGGCGAGCGACTTCGCCGCCGCTTGCTGGTTCTGCCCGGGCTCGACCATGCTGATGCACCGCGACACCGCCCGCGCCATCGGCCCGATCGACACGACGCTGCCGCGCCTCGAAGATCTCGACTGGTTCCTGCGCTTCGGCCTGATCGGCGGGCGGCTGAAGGTCGCCGATTTCATCGGCGCCGACATCGAGGTCGGCCACAAGCCCGATCCGGCAAAGCTGGACGTCGCCGCCGCAGCCCTGCGCCGCAAATGGCTGGCTCCAGGCCGAGGCGAACGCTTGCCCGCCGATGCGGGCCGTAAGCTTGCGGCCTATCTGCAGCTCGAACAGGCCTCCGCCCGGCTGGCCGCCGGCCACTATGCCGGCTTCGCCGGGCACCTCGCGCGCTCGTTTCTCCTCGCCCCCCGTGCCCGGCTTCACCTGCGCCCGTGGTGGAGACAGGTGGGGCCCAACTGAGCGCGGGCCCAGCGATCCAAGCGACAATCAAGACTGCCATTTCGGACCAGATACGGGCACGACCCACGCTGCCGCCAACGACACAACCATTTCAGGCGGCGTACACGAGCGGAAGCCGATTGTGCCAGCATTGCCGCAGCTCCATTTCGAGCGCGAGAGAGAGAAGCAGACTCTCATCGCCTTGTCGGCCAGTAAATTGGGCCCCGATCGGCAGGCCTGACGAAGTCCAATATAATGGAATTGAGATCGACGGCGCCCCGGTGAGGTTCGCGATCGGCGTGAACGGGTTGATCTGAAGGAAGCGATCGAAGACTGCTTTTCCTCCATGAACGTCAGCGTCCATGAAGCCGATCTCGGGCGCCGGGCCGGCGGTCGTCGGAGAAAGCCAGAGGTCGATCCGCTCGCGATCCATCCACTCCGCGATGTCGCGGCTCATTCGATTGAAGAACGAGAGGGTCTCCACGAGCTGCATGGCCGGGATGTCTCCGGCTTCCTCCCAGAACCAGCGCTGGAAAGCGTCGAGTTCAGACAACACCAAATCGCGTGAACGGGTTTGCATCGCGGCAAAGATCGTGCGGTTGCAATTCGTGGGATAGAAGCGCCGATAGCGAGGCTCCAGGTCAGCGCCGTCGATAGGCAGCCGCAATGGCATGACGGTGTGGCCCAAGTCGTCGCAGAGATCGGCAGCGGCGAGGGCCGCAGCAGACCCCTGCTCCGTCACCGTCCCGTCGAACGGACTGGACAACACCAAGCCAATACGCATCCGGCGGCGTGGCCGGGCGACCTCTCCTAGGAGATCGACCGGAAGTCGAGGAGCAGCATAGGGATCCCCGGGCTGAGGGACGGACAATGCCGACAGTAGAGCGACCGTATCTCGCACACTGATGCTGACAACGCCTTCGCAGGCTGTGCCGCCAAGCGCCTCACCGATCATCGGACCGAGTGAAATACGCCCGCGGGTCGGTTTCAGTCCGAGCAGGCCGCAAAAAGATGCAGGGAGCCTGATCGACCCCGCGCCATCGTTTGCGTGTGCCGCCGGGACGACGCGTGCCGCGACGGCTGCAGCGCTCCCGCCACTCGAGCCGCCGGGGCTGTGAGCCGCATTCCAGGGGTTGCGGGTGATGCCGTTTAACGTGGAATAGGTATCGACCAACACGCTGAACTCAGGCGTCGTCGTCTTCGCGAACGGATTCAATCCGCCGTATTCCATCAGTCTGGTCAAGTGCGACGCACGATCCGCTACCTGGTCCCGCAGCACCTGGGAGCCGAGAGGCTGCGCCTGTCCCGGTATCGCTGCCGTCGCGCTGTCCTTCAGAAGAAACGGAGCTCCGAAAAACGGAGGGCCGAAAGCCCCTTCGGCCGCCTTTCGGGCTCGCTCGAACATGGGAACGGCGACGAGATTCAATGCGGAATCGACACTCGCCAATCGCGCCAGTGCCTGCTCGAGCGCTTCCCGGGGGTGAAGCGCGCCCGTGCCGAGCATGCCGGCCAATTCGATTAGATCGCCCTTCATCAGCCGCGCTGAAGCAGCTCGATGCGCAGCCCCTCCGGCCCGGCCAGATAGGCGAACGTCAAGTCCGGTCGCCAGAAGACCGGCCCTTCCTCGACGCTGCAGCCATGTCGGGTCAAGTGTGCCATCGCCGCCTCGATGTCGGTGACACGGAAACCGAGATGGTCGATCTGGCCCGGAACGCGCATCCGGTCGGACCGCGCGAGAAATACGCAGATCCCGGCTAGGTCGTACTCCCAATTCTCGAACCCGTTCGTCGAACGCTTGACGATCAGACGCGCGCCGAAACCCTCTTCGAGAAACAAGCCCATCGCCGGCATGTCGATCGCGTGAATGTGCACATGTTCCAATTGAAGCAAATCGTTAGCAGTCATCGCGGCAGCCCTCGAATTTTTCTGGACCAACGGTCCAAATTGATTTAGCTCGTAGCATGCCGGGTGAAGTCCGGCAAGCGCTGACGGACGATAGGCATGGCAATGACGGATGGATTTGAGCTTGGCAGAGGGGACGCCGTATGGGTGCCGACAGTCGGATCGCCCGCCGGTCAGATAAAGTGGTCCGTGCTGCTCAACGGCGTATTTCGAACCGAGCGCATCAACGCTGTCGCGACGCCCCTCGATGTGCCCTCGCACGCGCTAGCCGGCTTCCTGGAACTGGTGCGGGCTTCCGGGTCGGTATCGGGCTTCTCGGCCACGATCCCGCACAAGATCCCGCTTGTGCCGATGATGGATGCTTTGACCACACGCGCGATGCGCGCCAACGCCGTAAATGTCGTCGTCAAGAACCGCCGTACCGGCCAACTCACGGGGGACATAATCGACGGCATGGGGTTCGTCCGGAGCTTCGCCCGCGAACGTATCCCGTTGTCCGGACAGCGCGTCATGGTGTTTGGCGCCGGCGGTGTTGCCCGAGCGATCGTCGCGTCGATCCTGGACGAAGGCGTGGACGAGGTTGCCGTCACCGACCTGGACCATGCGAGACGCGGAGAGCTCGCGTCGATGGACCCCGAGCGGATCCGCGCATTGTCCCTGGATCAAGCGAGAGAAGAACTCGATATGTTCTCCATCGTGGTCAACGCAACTCCACTCGGACTGGCGGCCGACGATCCATTGCCGTTCGATCCTGCCGGTTGCGCTCCGCGTGCGGTGATTTTCGACTGCGTGAACGCGCCGGGCGGAACGCTGCTCGCTCGCATGGCGGCTGACCATCACCGCCATTTTATCGACGGCTCGGGCATGCTCGAGCTCCAACTCGACACTTTCCTCGAGCTTCTCGCCCTAAGGCGGGCTTAACGACCTATAGGCTCGGGCAACTCCGCATGGTCGAAAAATCCTGCGATCTGTTCGCAAGTCGATCGCAGGTTCGGAAGGATCAACCTGTTCAGGATTTCGTCCGCGACCGCCTCATCGAAGAACACTGCGGATACCGCGCCGATCGGCCGTCCGGCGACAAGCACCGGAACGGCGATAACTCTCAGCCCGGGTTCCAGATGTTCCTCGCTCCAGGACGAGTATCCGAGGCGGTTGAAATCGCGAATATGCGCGTGTAGCGCGACTGCGGCCTCGCCGTCCGCGTCTTCGGAAAGCAGGCTCGCAGTCAGCGCCTCACGCTCGGCTTCATCGAGAGATCCGAGATAGGCAATTCCGGACGCAGAAGCCGCAATTGGAAAACGCCGCCCCTCAAAGATACCGATCTTGATCGGCGCGAGATTGCGGTTGCTCGCCTCGATGACCATCTCGTCGCCGTCTCGAACGAGATATTCTGATGGCCATTTGATGTGCTTGCCGAGCTGCACGAGCAGAGGATGAACCAGGGCATAGGTCGGCGAATCGGCAGTCAGGCCACGCGAGAGATCCTTTGCCTTGCGTGCGACACGGTAGCCCTTGCCGTCCGGCACTTCGACGACATAGCCTTCCACGATCAGCGTACGAACAATTCGGATGATTGTCGCCTTGGGGAGGTCGACCGCGCGCTCCAGACGCGTGATTGTGGCAGTGTGATAATTGTTGATCGCAGCCAGCACCCGCAGGCCGCGCACCAATGCCTTGACGGCTCCATCCTCGCTCAGGTTCCGCAAGCTCCACCTCGATCACCTTTGCCGCATCCGCGGGTGTTTCGACCTGATTAGCTTCCTTCAAGGACGGCGCGAAGGAATTTTTTCGTCCGATCCTTCTTTGGCGCCCCGAACAAATCGGTGGGCGGCCCTTCCTCGCAGATGGCGCCGCGGTCGAAAAAGCAGACGCGATCGGCAAATTCGCGGGCGAAGCCCATTTGATGGGTGACCATGATCATGGTCAGGTTTTGCTCCACGGTGAGACTGCGGATGACGTACAGCACCTCACCCACCAATTCAGGGTCGAGCGCCGATGTGACCTCATCGAAGAGCATTACCTTCGGCCGCATGGCGAGCGCCCGCGCGATGGCGACGCGCTGCTGTTGGCCGCCGGATAGCGAACTCGGATAGGCGTCGGCCTTGTCGCGCAGACCGACACGGTCGAGAAGCTCGATGGCGCGGGTGCGGGCCTCGTCGCTCGACAGGCCCAGCACGTGCCGGGGCGCCTCAGTGCAGTTCCGCAGCGCAGTCATGTGTGGGAACAGGTTGAAGTGCTGGAATACCATCCCGATCTTGCCGCGCATACGCCTCAGATGCCGTTGGCTCGGCGCGACGCGGACACCGTTGCGCTCGACGAAGTTGAGCGCCTCGCCGTCGACGAAAATCGCTCCCGAATCCACTGTCTCGAGCGTCATCAGAGTGCGTAGCACAGTCGTCTTGCCGGAACCGGAGGGCCCGATGATCGCGAGCCGCTCGCCATTCCCCACGGATAGATCGAGCCCGTCGAGTACGGTGACCGAACCGAAGCGCTTCACCACCTTCTCGAAACGCACCATTGGCTCAGCGGACATTGCGTCGCTCCTTCGGGTTCAACCGGCGCTCCGCCAGGGTAATCAGCTGAGCCGAGACCAGGCTCACGACGAGGAAAAACACGCCCACCAGGGTAACCGGCTCCGTGTATCTGTAGTACTCGTTGCCGATGAGCTTTGCTCGCGACATGATTTCGACGATGGAGATCACCGACAAGAGCGGTGTTTCCTTAAACATGCTGATGAGATAATTGCCAAACATTGGAATCATCGGCGGCACGGCCTGGGGGAGGATTACATTGCGATAGGCCTTGTACAGGCTGAAGTTCAGCGCCGTGGCCGCCTCCCATTGTCCCCGGTTCACATTGTCGAGCCCGGCTCGGTAGACCTCCGCGGTGTAGCAGGAATAGTGGATCCCGAGCGCCAGAAGACCAGCGATCCAGGCGGGCATCTCCACGCCCAGCTGCGGGCCTACGAAATAGAGGAAGTATATTTGCACCAACAGCGGAGTGGTGCGGACAAATTCCATCGCTTCCGTGACGACTGCCGACACGCGCCGTGATGCACTCCGGCGCGTGATGGCGAGAACGAGCCCACCAACCATCGAGATCAGAAAGGCGATCAGCGTCGCCTGAATGGTGACGATCGCTGCCTCGGCCAGTTGAGGCACGCATTCCAGCGCGTAATCCCAGTCCCAGAAGCCGCTCACCGGATCGGCCTCGACACACCGGCGGTCGCACGACGCTCGACATACCGCATACCGGGAACAATCACCCAGCGGCCGAGCAGGTAGTAGATCAGCAGGACCGCTCCAAAGATCTCCAGCGTCCGATATGTCATGGCGTTTAGTGCCGTGCCTACATAGGTCAGGTCGTGGATCGTTATCAGCGACACGAGGGAGGTCGATTTCATGATGTTGATAAAATTGTTGCCCCACGCAGGCAGCATGATCACAAGCGCCTGAGGGGCGACGATGCGTCGGAAACGCGTAGCGGGCGACATGTTGAGGGCGACCGCCGCTTCGTACTGCCCCCTCGGAACCGCAAGAACCGCAGCGCGGACAATCTCGGCGCCGTAGGCACCTGCGTTGAGACCTACACCCAGAATGCCCGCGGTCATCGGGGACAGGTCGACGCCGAGCTGGGGCAGCACAAAATACAGCCAGAAGAGTTGGACCAGCATCGAGCTGCCTCGAAAGAACTCTATGTAGCCGACGGCGAGCCACCGGACCGGCGGGCTGTCGCTGAGCTTCGCAATGCCTGCCGTCATTGCACACGCCACGGCTACCAGCGAGGCGCCGACGGTAAGCATTACGGTGATCGCGGTGCCCATCAGGATGGGCTGCAACAGTTCCAACCTAGCCTCGCCGGTCCAGAGCAATTCCAGTAAGCGCACCACGCTCTAGCGTGCGTAGGAACAAGAGCTGGAGCATTTCGGAGAAAAACGGAAATGGTCTGCCGCAATAGGTCTATTGCTGCGCGCAAATCTGCGCGGTGCTCACCGATTCCTGTCCGGGAACCGTCTCCGCGTCATAATCATATTCCGCAACATCCTTCAACATCTCTTCGGTTCCGAGATACTTGGCCAGTTCACCGTTGAACGCATCGACGAATGGTTTGTCGTCGGTACGGAACCCATATCCGGAATATTTGAACGTATCGGGATCCTGTTTGTAGCTGGCAACGATCTCGAAGTCGCCGTTCTTGGTCAGCAGTTCCTTGGCCGCCCCCATCGACAGGCCACCGACCTGGGCACGATCAGCCCTCAGCGCCTGCAGCATGGCCGGCACATCCTGCACAAGCAAGAGATCGGACTCTGGAATGCCGGCCTTGGCGGCAACGCCGACAAAGGCGTAACCCGAGACGGTCGTCAGCTTGAGATCTGTGGCATCCTTGATCTGCTCGAGTGATGAAACGCCCTTCGGGTTTCCCTTCATCACCAGCAGAGCGTCGCCGAATCTGCCTACCGGCTCGCTGAACAGAACGCTGTGACAGCGCTTTGGCGTGATGTACATACCGACGGTGATGATGTCGAAGCGGGAAGCCTGCAGGCCCGGGATCAGCCCACCCCATTCCGTAACCACTGGCTCGACCTTGGCGCCCATGCGTTCCAGAACCTTCATCGCCACCACGTTCATGCTGCCCGCGGGATCCCCGAAGGGGTGGTGGTCGCATAAGGCGGGTCAATCGAATACCCAATACGGATCGGCTCGCCGGCCTTCACCTTGTCCTCCAGGGAACCGGCACTTGCTTCGTTGACCGCCTGTCCCACAACCAAAGCCACTGCCACCACCGATGCACCGCGGCTTGCCGAATTGAGCATTTTCGAGAGAGTCGTCATTGGCTGATCCTGTCCCCTTGATCGCTCACTTGCCGGCGATCTAATTTTTTGGACCATAGGTGCATTTTCTGTAAAGTCAACTCGAACTGCATGAATTCTGGGCAGTTCACGTTCGATTGCGCGTGGCGGCGGGAAGCGCTTTTCCCGGTCTACCTCGGGATTGTCTGCCGTCCCGGGTGGGGCTGCGAGCTGATTTCGCGGAGATCGATCAGCCGCGAAATACTGGCTTACCGGCTGATGCAGCCTGAAATCCGCCAGTCCGCACTCGGCCCCAATCCCGCCAGCGGCCGTGGCGCGCCCCGACCCCAATCGAAAGCACCACGGCGAGCGACTTCGCCGCCGCCTGCTGGTCCTGCCCCGGCTCGACCATGTTGATGCACCGCGACACCGCCCGCGCCATCTGCCCGATCGACACGACGCTGCCGCGTCTCGAAGACCTCGACTGGTTCCTGCGCTTCGGCCTGATCGGCGGCCGGCTGAAGGTCGCCGACTTCGTTGGCGCCGAGATCGAAGTCGGCCACAAGCCCGACCCTGCGAGGCTGGACGAGGCTGCAGCCGCCCTGCGCCGCAAATGGCTGGCTCCAGGCCGGGGTGAACGCCTGCCGGCCGGTGCCGGGCGAAGGCTCGCCGCCTATCTGCAGCTCGAACAGGCTTCCGCCCGCCTCGCCGCCGGCCATTATGCCGGCTTCGCCGCGCACCTGGCGCGATCCTTCCTTCTTGCCCCCGCGCCCGGCTTCACCTGCGCCCGTGGTGGAGACCGGTTGACCGAGGCTGAGTGCGGGCCCTCGCAGATGTCGACCGACAGTTACTGCCGCTCACCGAAAGAAATCGGATAGGCTGCACTGCGCACATCGATCATCGGATCGACCACTTCGATGCCGTCGGGCACGTTGTTCGGGAGAAACAGCAGGCTCTTGTCCAATCCTTCCTGGTCGGCCGCCGTGCCGGTAATCGTCAAGGCACCCAGCTTCACCAATTGCCGGTCTTCCGGCCAGGGGGTCGAGGGATCATCGGCCTTGTCGCCCGCCTGCGCGATCTGCGCGAACCAGTCGAACACGACGGGTGCCTTGCCCACACGTTCCGCTATCTCCTCCATGAGGTAATTGGGCCCCTTCGACGATGCCCCGGCCGCATCGAGATATTTTTCACCGGCCTCCGGAACGAACCGATAGCGAACGATCGTCTTCTTGCCGGAGCCGTCGACGAACGCGAACGCGTTGACCCCGAAATAGGCGGTCGTGGCGAAGCTTTCCGGCGGCGGGTTCTGCTTCGTGACGAAGGGCAAGGCATTGGGATGGGACTGGAGATACTTCTCGATCGGTGTCGGCTTCGCCGCTCCGGGCCCGCTCGCCGCCGCAGCCTTGAGGAAGAGGCCGAACTCCGCAGCGCTGGCGGCGGGAAAACCGTTGAAACTATGGGTCACGAGATCCATCTCGGAGCCGTCACCCAGGGTGAACTTGATCGCCAGCCCATGAGGGCTCGCATTGGGATCGGCATCGGGGATGTCGGGAAGCCCCGTCGTGTCCGAAAGTCGAACCGTCGCTCCGACCTTGTCCGCAAACACTGGCGCCTTGCTGAGCTGCCGCGCCTCGGCGGTCGGTTCGAAGATTGCATCGAGTACAACGCCCTTGGCGTGGACGGCCCGGGCATGATGCTCGCCGAAGATGGCGTGAATATCCTTCACCAGTTCGGCCGGATCCACATCCTGTGCTGCGCTCTTTCCACTCAGACCGACAGCGCCGAAGACCATTGTGCCGGCGAAGGCACAAGCGGCGAGAACTTTCACCTTGATCATGAACCACACTCCGCTTCGTTGCTGAGATACGCTACGCTGTTCTGTCGGGGCTTGTCACGCTCGGCCGACAGACGTGCAGGATGGCAGCGCCTGCCTGGAATCGGACAGGATGAGAACTAACTCTCGGCGTCGACCTCGACCACCGCACCCGCGAAGGCTTCTGGAGCCTCCTTCAAACGGACGCGAGGAAGGCGGAGTGATCAGACCGGCAGTCGCCCTCGCATTGTTCGAACCTTAAACCGGCAATTCCTCGCCGGCATGCTCCGCAACCATGTAGGCGGCGTACCAGTCCGGCCAGTTCTCATCGTGCCGGCCCCCGTCGCGTGCCTCATGCTCGCCATGTGCAGCCGCCGCGCGGCGCAGTGCCGCCGCGAGCTCGGTCGACGAGCCGAACGTCGTACTGTCCGGGTCCACGCGTCCGGGCAGTCGTGTCGTGATCTCCTGGAGCAACCAGCCGTTCCCGTCGGGATCGCTGAAGGTCGCATATGACATGTAGCTGCGTCCTTCCGGATCACGCCCGCTGACTGCAGGCTGTCCCGGACCGGCGCGGTGGAATACCTCGCTCACCTTTGCGCCGTGGCCGACGAGCTCGGCGCGCGCCGCCTCGATGTCGGACACGACGAGGA
>VFQN01003913.1_pt1 | contig 20389 bp, 28 predicted proteins | sample 3512371 | NCBI WGS metagenome assembly VFQN01 (sample SAMN10412370, study PRJNA504923) | tailings metagenome | isolation source: Replicate 2 from Balatoc abandoned mine | place: Philippines: Itogon, Benguet | collected 2017-08-28
CTGAAGGAAAGCCTGACGGTTGTCCGCTCGGTTGCATCGATGGTTGAGAAGTTGGGTTCATTGAAGGAATTGCAGAAGGACGGTTACTCGGTTGCCCAGATGGAATGTTCGACGGCTGTGAACTGGGAACCGAGCTGGGCAGGATAGTCGGGCGAATGCTCGGCTGTGAGGTTGGAATCATCGACGGTACACTTGATGGAGTCCTAGTTGGCTTTAAGCTCGGTTGTCCTGAAGGTGTCGACGTTGGTTGGCTGGTCGGTAGGTCGGAGGGTTGAGAGCTCGGTTGCGAAGATGGTCCCGAAGTAGGAGGCATAGTAGAGCCTTTTGTAGGGATGGAAGTAGGAAAACTTGTGGGCGAAATAGTTGGTTGACCAGTCGGAAAACCACTCGGTTGGGTGGACGGAACTCCGCTTGGTTGAGAACTTGGGAGAGAGGAGGGACGGCTGGAAGGCTGTCCAGAAGGATACCCACTTGGAATACCTGTGGGTTGGGCAGAAGGAAGAGAACTTGGTTGAGATGAGGGAAAGCTTGACGGAATCAATGAGGGTTGTGCTGAGGGAAGAGAAGAAGGTTGTGCAGATGGGAGTCCAGATGGAAGAGAAGTTGGTTGAGCAGAAGGTAGCGATGAAGGTTGGGATGTCGGGTGAGTCGAAGGTTGACTGGATGGCCACGAAGAGGGTTGCGATGTTGGTTGTTCTGTTGGCTGACCGGTTGGGTATGAAGAGGGTTGCGAAGAAGGTATCGAAGATGGCTGGCAACTTGGTTGAGCAGTTGGAAGCGATGACGGAATGCTCGAAGGTTGTGAACTTGGCTGAGAGGACGGTTGAGTACTTGGAAGAGACGATGGAAAGCTGGAAGGCTGCCCAGTTGGTAGAGAAGATGGTTGTGATGTTGGCTGTGAGGAGGGTTTCCCAGTTGGTTGACTTGAGGGAAATGAGCTGGGTTGAGAGGTCGGAACAGCAGAAGGCTGACTTGATGGCTGACTTGATGGCTGACCCGATGGCTGTGTGGAAGGTAGAGACGAAGGTTGATTAGAGGGTTGGGAACTTGGTGCACTTGTAGGATATGCAGTCGGTGCTGGAGATAAGACGTAAGCGTTACCTGTTCCATCGCCAGCAACACCAATATCAGTAGAGTACATTCTCAAGCTAAATATTGATTGACGACTGGCAGTTGCTAGATTGGTTGCAGATCCCCATGAAAAACCACTATTTTTAGTCAAAACAATCGCACCACTAGCGCTACCCACCCACCCAACTTGCTTAGAGATCCACGAGATGGCATGAGGAGGCCGAGAAGAGGTTGAACTTCCTGAAGTTAAAGCAGAAAAAGATGTCCAAGTTGAACCGCTGTCACTAGTTCCTGCAACATAATTGCTCGCTCCGTTCACAACAAAGAAGGAGTCATCAATCAAAGTTAGACTGTAAAGATTTACACTTGTGCCACTAGTGACTTGAAACCATGATTCTCCTGAATCAGTGGTCTTGTAAATAAGACCTGAATTTCCAACAACATACACGACAACACCATTTAATGTAGCCACACCGTTGACTTGAGTTGAAACAGGTAAAGAGACGTCAGTCCAGTTGGCAAAGAATGACGCATTCGAGGAGCGATAAACAGCGCCAGAGCTTCCGACGGCAAAAGCAAGACCGTTTGTACCAATACTGATACCATAAAGAATTGCAGGAACAGGATTAGGCGCATAATACCATGTGACAGCACTATTGTTGGAGTAAAATACATCACCAGTGACTGCCACAGTCACATAGAAAACGACCCCATTGGCTGTGGTAAATGAGGCTACATCAGATAAAGCATAGCCAGGAATGGTAGTAACCGTCCATGTTGATCCCCAATCAATAGAAGTCGCGACTATACCGTCAAAGAATGATCTTCCGACCAAAATACAGTCAGTAGCAGTACTCCAAGCGGCACCAAGGTAAGCAGCACTCGCGGAACCTATTGTGGGTAAGCAGGGATCTTTAGAGAAATTTTATGTCTTACCTGTTGCAACTTTTGACCAAATACCGTTCTCCGTAGTACCAGTAGGCATACTCGTCGGTTGTCCACTAGGAAGTGAGGAGGGTTGCGAAGATGGACGCCTGCTCGGTTGACTACTTGGTTGGGCGGTTGGAAGATTGGAGGGTAGTCCACTGGGCTGACTAGACGGGACTGAAGTTGGCTGCCCTGAGGGAAACATTGATGGCTGAGAAGTAGGCAAAGATGTGGGATTTCCAACAGGTTGCGCAGATGGTAGACTACTAGGTTGGCCTGTCGGCACTATCGACGGTTTACTCGTTGGTTGTCCAGATGGATAGCCAGTTGGCATGATAGAAGGTTGCGCAGAGGGAAAAGAGGAAGGTTGTGACGTGGGAAGAGAGGTTGGATTCATAACAGGCTGAGCTGACGGCATACTTGATGGTTGTGAGGTTGGGTCGCCAGTGGGCATAATCGTGGGCTGTCCAGTTGGGCGACCAGTAGGTTGTGTGGAAGGTTGAGCAGTCGAGACATGAGAAGGCTGTGAGGTCGGAACAGAAGGCTTGCTGGTCGGCTGTGTACTAGGAAGACCACTCGGTAGCGACGAAGGTTGTCCTGTGGGTCGAGACGAGGGCTGCGACGAAGGCTGAGTCGATGGTTGCCTACTAGGCAGACCAGTCGGCGTGGAAGTGGGGATTCTTGAGGGAATAGAGGTGGGTTGCGAAGTAGGTAATAGCGATGGAATCGAGCTAGGCTGCGCAGAGGGCATTGAAGTAGGATAGGCGAACGGTTGAGTAGAGGGCTGTGAGGTGGGTTGACAGGTTGGGAATGAGGATGGCTGAGATGATGGCTGAGATGTAGGATTAGTAGGGGTTGTAGTGGGTTGAGAAGAAGGAAGAGAAGTTGGTTGATTTGTTGGACGGGAAGTCGTGGGATTCGAAGTGGGCATGGTGTAGGCCGTTGGAGCTCCAGTCGGTTGAGAGGTTGGAACAGATGGCTTCGATGTTGGTTGAGATGTCGGTTGTAAAGACGGTCGACTAGTTGGTTGATTAGTGGGGCGAATCGAGGGAATGAGAGTTGGGACACCAGTTGGATAGCTCGAAGGCTGCCTAGTTGGTTGTCCTGTCGGCAACAAGGTTGGTTGGGCGGAGGGAGTTGTACTTGGCATACTCGTTGGGTTAGTTGGTGTCGATGTAGGTTGGTTAGATGGTATCCCGGAAGGGCTTGAAGTCGGTTGGCCGGTCGAAGCATAGGTAGGTCGTGAGGTTGGTTGACCGCTCGGGAGACTGGTTGGTTGCGAAGAAGGGATGGAACTGGGAGCAACATTAGGCTGTGCAGAAGGTTGAGAGGTGGGTTGAGAAGATGGCAACCCTGATGGAGCAGAAGAAGGCTGGGAGGATGGACACGACGAAGGAATCTTGGTGGGTTGTCCTGTCGGCAATGAAGAAGGCTGAGTGGAAGGTTTGGAGGAAGGCTTCGTACTCGGCTGTGAAGTTGGCTGCATCGTGGGTTGGGTAGATGGTTGTCCAGTAGGAAGACCAGTGGGCTGTCCAGACGGGCGGCCTGAAGGTTGGCTTGAAGGTTGACTAGTTGGATCTATTAATAGCGGGTTATGTTATCATCACTGTAAGAAACAAGTAAGACTTACTTGGCACTAAAGTATACACACCAACACCCGAGATAGCGCCAGCCACCCCTTTAATTCGACTATTCATGGAAATACTATATAAAGTGTTCCCTGTGCTGGCCAAGAGAGACCAAGTCGATCCTGCAAAATAAGGTTAGAGGCAGAAACAAAGATAACGTTAAGAAAACAATCAACACTTACCTGTATCAGTAGATTCATAAATTTCTCCGTTAGATCCTACGACATAAATATAAGTCGTCTGATAGACGGATATCGCGTGAAATCGAATAGTGATGGAGCTTGCGAAGAGCGTTATCTTGGTCCACGCAGCGCCTCCATTAGTGGTTTTAGCGAGATATCCACTCGTTCCACCAGCAAAGGCAACGCTGGCACTAGAATGTTGCACACAATAAATGAACGCAGTAGCACCACTGAGACCACTGCTTCCTGCTGTCCAACTGCTTCCAGAGTTACTGCTATAGTAGACGAGACCTACAAAGATAAATGAATATGAAGTCAGTATGCTTCAATTACAATGATTTTAACCTACCTCGACTACCCACAACAATAACATTGACACCATCAAATGTGCTAACATCGTTCAGATAGTTTACACCACTAATCGTCGGCGAGGTGCTTGTCCAGGTGGAATAAGACGAAGCTGTCGTCGATCGATAAACTTTATTATTATATCCACATACATACGCATTTCCATTACTTCCGATAACAGCACCGAATAACTGTGTGGGAACTTGCGCTTTTTGAGTCCATGTTGTACCATCTCCCGTGGAGCCATAGACGTAGCCCGAGTCATCTACTGCGAGGTAATAGGTCGTGGAACTGATGGTGTTTGAGATTAAGGCATACAATGAGCCAAAAGAAAAAGAAGTTGTGTTAATAGTCTTCCAGCTAACGCCATCGTCGTTGGAAAGGAGGATATTTCCCCCAGACACCTGGTAGCCCGCTGCTAAAACAGTACCTGCATAGGGCCAGGTAACAGCTAAGAAGTTATCATAAACTTGGGTAGTACTGATTTGCACCCATTCACCTTTCGTGAATGTTGAAAAGAAGAGTATGATGAACATAAATACTCGGATGAGTTTTGTGTCTAAGCGAGGAATGAACCTGCGCTTCGTTCGATTAATTGCCATAATTGGAAATAAGGTTCTATTAATTTCTAAAATCAGCTTATAGTTTCAAATAATGCAAATACACAGAAAAATCAATCGAGGAAGGTGTTTAAATCAATGACCTTTTTAATCGTTATTCTTCACTGATAAGAGATACACTTTCAATAAAACAGCTTGATCCACTTTGAGTAAAGAATATAATGAAAAGATAGATAGTCTCTCTGAGTCAGTTGTTGTTTGTATTCTGAGTATTGTGTTAGTATTGTCTTGTAATCGTTTCGTTTGTTTTAAAATTTGTTTCATTTACCGGTAATAATTGCGCAATTCCTTCAAAAATTCCATCTTTATTCCATCAGAATTCTAGGAAATTCTAGTCATCTCCCGGACTTTCGATAAACTAGAATCAAGGAAGTTTGATGCATTTCAATAGTCTTTATCTCTTGTTCATGAGAGTTCTTTCATGCATTAAGATCTCTCGAGCAATTTGTAAGTACTCATACACCTTTACACCATTAAGAAAGATGTCTATCAAGTCAGATGTCGTCAGAGATCATGATATTCGCCTATCTTACGAACATAGCTTTCCTGAATTTTCTCCCTCGGATGAAGGGAAGCAGAAAATCTTTCAGATCTTTGCTAAGCAAGACTTTGTAAAAACTGTAACTCAAAGAGAGTTAGAAGGGCTCTTTGAGAACTTTTATTGGTTAATATATCAATATGTCAAACGCCAATTTTTGCAACAAACAAGAAATACTTCGTCATCCAATAGAAAGCCTTTATTCATCGGATTATCCGCGCCACAGGTCTGCTTAGTTACCTCTAAAATTCTAAGTACTGTATTGATGGATCACCTTGATAGGGAAGTGGTAAAACGACATTGACGGAGCTTTTAGAACAATTCTTCGCCTCTGAAGGTATTCGACTGACTTACATGTCATTAGACGACTTCTATCTCACTGGAAGAGAGCAAGATGAGCTGGGTATCAAATATCCTGAGAATATTCTCTTAAAATATCGTGGAAATGGTAGGAAATCGCTCCTTCTGTGTTATTTCTCTCACTGTTTTGACATGTATTTTCCAGCTGGAACACATGACATAGACCTCCTTTACAATATTTTAGCACAAATTAAACAATCTCATGATACGAGCAATACTGCAGAAAAGCAAGATATATTGATCCCTCGCTACATTAAGTCCCTTCGTAATGGACTGGGCGACCGCGCTCCTCTGACGGAGTGGATTCGAATACAAGGTAAGCTCAGCACCTTGAGAGACTTCCCCGATAAACTGTGAATTAGAACGAATTGATATTGTATTGTTTGAGGGTTGGATGCTTGGATTCAAATCTAAAGATCATCTGACGTCGTCTGACACAGCCACAGCAATAAGAGAATATCAAAGCCTGTACCCAACTACCTCCACCACACTACTGCACGAATCTATTGAGGTAATAATTCTTCTTAAACTGTTAACTGTGATCATTTTGATCAGTTCTATTTCTTGTTGATAGAACATTAATACAAAGCTAAAGGAATATAAGAAGATTCATGATTTGTTTGATAGTTGGATTGTTTTCAAGGTTCCAGACATCAATGTCGTTTATGATTGGAGGTTACAAGCTGAACATGTTATGATTGAGAAGTATCGGAAGGGTTTGTCTGATGAGCAGGTAAGAGGGGTGATGCGCTTCCGGGACGAGGGGTTTTAATTGATTGCAGGTTCGAGACTTCGTTGCCAGATTCATGCCAGGTTATCATACTTATCTCAATCAACTTTATGCGGAAGGACCAGAGAGAAGAATAGATGAAAGTATTCCTATTCTTATGGTAAGATATTGTAACAGAAAGAAATGATTGATTTTATGGTGATCTTTTAGGTTGAGATTGATAGAAAAAGAATGGCAACACAATTCAGTCGAATATCGAATCATCCTTCTTCAAAGCTTTTGAGTAAATTATGAGATTCTTATGATTAAACTAATTTCTATTTTTCTTTTTCCGCAGTTACGCTCTCTCTTCATAATTTTCCTAAGAATCTCCATTTACAGTAGTCAATGAATAATAGTTCTATTATGTGAATAGTTGAATATTTTCTTTTTGCATTTCCTCTTTTAATTACTTCAAAATCGCATTTAAACAATTTCTTAAATAATTCATTAAAACAATTTCGCGCACAAAGAGGAGGTAGTGCAGGGTATAGTGTAATAAAAAAGAAAGAAAGTTCTGATGCAGTGATTGAAGTTGAGCAATCCTACCTCCTATAAATAACACCCAACAACACTATCAACACTACAACAGCACTACAAACACACTACACTTCTTTTTCTTCCATCACCTTATTAAATCCTGCTCTTTCTCTGACTTAGACTTGAGTGAGATCTGCCTGGGCTGGTCTATTGGGTCTTCATAGTTTTGATTTCATTTGTTGTACCTCCTTTCTCTCCCTGCTCTTCCAATATCAAGGGCTTTTGAAAAGTTCCATCTCCTTTCAGAATCTTTCTGAAAATCACAATTTAATTCCTTTAAAGGAAGTACAGTGAGAATATTTTCCCGCAATTTCAAATTATAAGAAACCATAACAATAATGACCTCGAGAATGAACACAAACCAAGGAGTTGCCTTTGATTATGATGAAAATGAAGAAAGAAAGAGATATGCTCAACTAAAAGAGAGTTTACGTCCAGCGAATTTAAAAATTCCTCCAAAATCTCCTCCACAGAAGATTATTAGAACCTTTCCTATTGTGAAGAACCTTCCCCGAAGACAAGACTCAGAAGACTCGCAGGTTGATGGTATTGCGTTCACTGACTTAAGTCAGAAGAATCAAGATGAACGAACACCATCGACGGACTCTTTAGAAGATAATATCGCCTTGTTATTGTGTGTCACAAGTCTTCAGTTCCCTGCTACTAATGTGATCCCTGAAGATCGTATCCGCACACCTAGAACCCCTCGTACTCCTGCTACATGTCGTCGAAGAAGAACGAGAAGTCCCAGCGATGAATGTCGCAATGGTCGCTACTGCGACGCTGTTAGTCCAAGCGAAGTATTGATCCATCGATACAAGGCTATGACACCGAAGTCTGCGGACTTTACCATGTAAAAGCAGAAAAAGAATACATAGGAAATTTTCATGAAATTTCGACCAGTTATTATGATTATTATTAGTATCTCGTTGGAAAGAGTGTTAAAAATTGATTTTATGGCTGTTGTCAGAGCCAATCTTTTGTATTTTAGTAGATTGTTTTAGCTTTTCCTGAGCATTATGTATAAACCCACACATGAGGTCTAAATTCTGTGCTCTTAACACATTTTTAGTCTCATCCCACCTTCCCTACTACTTCACCACTCTTTCGTTGTATTTGCTCCACACAACTCATAAAACACTTGTAATGCTTTGTAGACTTGTGCATACATATTGCTTCTATTTTTTTCTTTTTCTTTTAGATATAGTACCTTTCTTTCCTCTCATTCTGAGTATATTGGTATGCGATAGCTTCTTTTTCTTTCGCTCTCGCTCTCTCATTCCAGCTTACGTTTTTTACTATCTTTATTTTACTCATTTCTATGAAAATATGAGGAGAAGTTCATTCCAGGCGCTCCCTCCTAGCAGTCAGCAGCATAGAACATCAAATTTCAGTTTCATTTTTCAGATGATTTTCATTTCAAAATCTGGAAGAACTGTTTCATCAACTTCCAGATTTATGCGATTTCAAACAATACACTACCAAGTTTCGAAGCTTTTGATTGTAGCCGTGATTCACCTAAAGATGCACAACAAAATAGTAATAAAATAGCTACAAATATATATCTTATCCTTATTCTTGTGTTCCTCTAATCTTTAACTAATTCGCGGATACATTCTAAGTAATTTCACACAGTAATTCCACACACGACCGTGAAAAGACCTTCGTAAAGTTACTGACATCGTCATAGCACGGTTCGAGAATCATCTTAATTGGCAATATGTCCTGGTCTGACAATCGCTCTAATGATTCTTCGAATCAAAGGAATTGGGATGAAAAGAGGGCTCGTTTAGAGCAGGTGAATGCAGTGCTAGGGAAAATATCTCAAGATGAAGACTTTTATGATGACTTAAAAATTCCTCTGGTGAAGAAAGCGCTTGATCATTGGACAGGAAAGAACCGTCTTCCACCAGATGAAGCGGTTCAGTTACAAGACAATCGAAGATGTGTTTACGTTTTGCAGAGAATTCAGATGCTTCAATCAGTCTGTCAAGCAGCGGGAATCGCTGTGCCCCTTGACTTACTCTTAGAGAAAAAATTCCTCGATATCGAAGCTTATCGACCAAAACCAACTGAAAAGGTACAGAAAGAAGAAAAGATTTCTAAAGATGAAAATATCAAAACAAAAGTCTCGAAATCGAACACAAAAAGTCTCAAGGAAGAAGATGTCGCAGAGAAGAAAACAAATGAAAAGACAAACCTAAGTGAAAGCCCAGCATCAAATGAGAATCGCGAGGTAAACTTCTTGGATTCGAAAGAGCAGAAAGTAGCAAAATCGTCCATTTTCGGGCGTCCAAATAACACACTCCTCATTGGATTATTTTTCCTTCTCTTGTATTTCGTATTCTCTCGCTTTATTGAGAATTAATTTTATTCTAAAGATGATATATTTATTCAATGTTTCTTTGTGGATGCTGTGCTTGAATCTTTTTAATTTTAAAATAACATTTCAATCAAATTAGAACTGAACACAAGACCAACCAACAAGATTCGGCGCTGTCGGTAGCAAAGCTTTTAGAAGTCGGTAAATACCGATAATGCTGTCAGAAATTTCTGTGATTTTTCTGGCAATAGAATTATTTGATTTTACTTCATCGTTGTTGAGGAAGAAGAGCTAGTTAAACCAAGCCTGTGAACGACTTTTACCTGCGCACTGGAACGATTTCTCTTGCCTCAAGTCAGTTCTGCCTTCTTCTCTCTAAATACTCTCTCTCCATCTCTGTTGGACTGAAAATCCCGATGCTGATACGATCTCAACCTTAAGGATGGACATCAACGATAAATTTGCAAAGCCAGTAGCTGCGAGTTCAAATAATACAGCTGTAGTTGCTTCTTCCCCATGCAATCTTCAGCTGAGTTCGAGCTCCCTCATTCCTTATCCCTTTGTTCAGAAGCAATATCCGATTCAAATTTATCTCTATGATTCACAAAGAAAACTTGTTCAAGGGTAAGGGAACTTCATTAAGCCTTCTTATTGATTGATTATGGATGCTTTATTATCTTTCAGGCATCATATTCCCGTCGAACCTTTACTCTTCTATGAAGGGGGTGACCAACCCCTTCCAATAACCAAGATACTGGTAAGCTAGATGAATTCTCTTTCATAATGAATTTACTCACCCTAATTCTATAGAGCTATGAGCCGAAAGAGCTGAGTATCAATAGCTTGGGCATATTAGAGTGTCAGATAGAGTTCCATCAAGTGTCGATGGAGCATAGCAATAGAAAATTCTTCCTTCAATTCCGCATCCAACAAAGCAAGATCAAAAGTCTTATTCCTTCTCTTTTCAGCTCGATGAGTGAAGAACAAGCTGTTTCTCCTTCATCAGCATTTTATTCTGTGAATACCATTCCAATGCTTGTGATTCAGAGAAGATTCAGTGTTCAGCTAGAGATGAATAACAACACAACATATAGTAACTCTGCGACCGAAGATGATCAACCAAGTAATCTCAATGGTCTTAGTAGTGGTAATGCTTCGACTCAGTCATATATTTGGTACAAAGATGAGGGAGGCAAAGACCATGGTATCGAACTGACGATCTCTCTGATCAACAAAGAACACGAAGCTCTACTAGGCGAGGAAATTCCTTTCCTCATTACTTTGCACTATCAAAATCACACAGATACCGCTCTCAATGCGACGAATCTCTATACAATCATCCCTGACAACAACCACGTCATCGACAAGTTTAGTGGAAAGTGTTATAAGAAGCTTCGAATCCATGACATCAGCAAGAATCATCAAAGACAATGCTTTGTGATTAAGATCTCCCCTGACATTTCCAAGTCATCCAAGTACTTCGACATCGCCTCTGATGAGAGTGCTCCTATAGAGGTGCGATCTAAGCGATCGAAGAGATCGAGAGATCATCCCAACTCCAGTGACGTCGCCTCTGTCTCCACAACTATCGGAGGTGGAGGTGGCTTGGGCGGACTGAGGTCGGGCTCCTCTTCTACGAATCTGACAGCACTCATTTCATCAGCCGCAGTGTCATCTGCCCCTGCTATCGGAGTGGGCAGCCATATACTGGACAAGGGCGGTCTGACGTCAGGAACAAATACATTAATAAATGGCAGAAAGAGAGCAAAGCTTTCATCAACCGGATCAGACGTCACCTATCCCCCACCACCTCCTCCGCCACCTCTCTCCTCTCTCAGTTATAACAGTGTTGCAGTGGGTAGTAGCTTGGGCAAGGGCTTTGCTGTGTCAGCAGATTCAGACGGTAAGAGAACACAACAAACATAGATTCTGACGCCTTTGATCGTTTCTATTTAGATTTAAATCAAGGCAATGACGTGGATCGTGCTTATTATCAAGTGTCAAAGTGGATCGATGACGTACTACAAAATCTGCAACTCATTCGATGGAAACCGATAGGCTATCACAACCCCCACCCAACTCTAGGCAATGACCTGTCAGCACCGGCAGGAGAGCCGTTATACGCCATCCCCAATCCCAACGATATGATCGACTCGCTGTTAGAGAAATACTCGAATGACGTGTACCACAACCTTGCACTCCTGCTAAAACAACATCACATGAGACAAGTGAAGTCAGAGACCGGTGGAACGAGCAGTGGAGGAGGTGGAAAAGGAGGTGGAAAGAAGAGAAATCAGAACAATAACAATAACAATAGTAGTAATAGCAATAACAATAGTAATAGTAATAGTAATAGTAATGGTATTGTCAATGGGAATAGCAGCAGTCGTCAGCTTCTACCATCTACTATCTCATCGAATCACGTCATGGATTTTAGCTCCTCTGCCCCCACCACTACCTCGACCTTCTACCCACCACCTCCTCCCTCAACTTCTTTCCCCACCAGCAACGCAGTGGCCTCAGACGAGCTGCTCTTCCGAGGTAGAGCTAATAGCATGAGCAACGGTAACTACCCGGTAAGGCCTCTGACGAAATTTTACATCTCTCTCATCTTTCGCTCCATCTAGGAGACGGCGGAGACTCAGAAGGACTGGAAGACCGTCATCAACTACATTGAGGTAGAGCACTCCTATCGCTGTTGGTGCGCGTGATAGACTCTGACGTGTGTCTTTTATAGCAAGCGAATGCGAAGATCTCTGAGTCGCAGGTGTATTACATCATCTCAAAGCCCTACGACTTCCAGAAGAACGAATTATCCTCTCATGCCAATGCATCGTCAATGACGTCAGAGATGCTTTATTTCCCCGCCTTTGACATCGACCACAATCTCGTAAGATCTTTTAAATCGAAAATTCTGATAATCTCTTATCTAATGTGTGGGTGACGTAGGTTGGATTCTACACAGAGACAAAAGATCAAAAGAACTCTACTGTCATTCTCTTCATTCCGATTAACTCACCGATCATCTCGCCCGACCTCATCAACCTCGCCACTGCGAAGCAGATCTTAGAAACAATGTTATATCAGGTAGAACACCATCATTCTCCACCGCTAGATTTGCACTCGTTGAATCAGAAGAACAATAACTTCGACCTCGAGGCACTGAAACACAACGCCATTGTGCACTACTGGTTCTCTGAGATCGGCCTCGATGATGACTTCTAATAATTCTTGTTAGGTGATAGTTGTTAGTATGTAAGTAGTATCTCAAGAGAAGAGATATGAAAGAGAAGAGGGAAAGAGATTTGATCTTTCTCTCTGAAAGAACGATGATACAATTTTAATACATTACATCATTTCACTATGAATTTATTAAATTGGTTGATTGATTATTATGATTCCTTTTCATTCATTCTTTATTATTTTCTCTTCTTTTCATTTTCTTTTTTTCTTGCATGCATGTAAAGTGTGCTTTAATGTATGTCTGTCCTTTACTACGTTCAGAGCCGTTCTGAGCCGTTCTGGGCCGCCACTGTGTCTTTTTGAAATCATCTTCTTCCTCTGGAACTCCATCGTCGATCTTCAGAGTTATTATCTACCCGACCGAGGAAGCATTGCAATTTAAGAGAGACAATGAATCCCTTTGCTTCATTAAGTGATGAAAATCAAGATCAAATTCGAAAATATTTAAAATTCTTTCGTCAAAAGAAAGATGGAATTCTTCGATCAATTCAACGAGAAATTAATGATTTAGAATCAGAAAGATTAAATGAAGAAGTTTTTACTAGAGAAGATGTATTAGATTTGGTGGAATTCTTCTCTTCCGCTGTGAAAGTAAGCTTATCTAACGGTTGTTCGTCCTCTGCTCTCCTCACAGTTCTTTTAGTCTCAAATCGCCGGAGATGTCGGATCTATCGTGAATATGGGTGCCTTAGCTCTTAGTCAACTATTGGATAGTTCACAAGATAAAGGTGTGGATTTGTTACTGGAGACCCATGCTCTGGAGAATCAAGCGCTGTTAGAGGCGGTAGAGGCGATGAGTCTCGAGCCTGTCCCTCGAGCTGCGAAGAGAGGACCTGGCACCCTGGTAAGAGACAAATCATACGCAAGCTTCAATATTTAATATAGTCCTTGTAGACATCATTCAAAGACGAGGCGAAGGCGATCCGTGACGAGCAACATCGCATCGAAGAGACGAACAAACGACTGCAAGCAGAAGTGACTATGTTGCGCGATCGATTGAAGTTAGTCGACAAGCAATATTCTTCTCTATCTGAAAGCAAGCAGCGTGACGAGATGTCCTCAAGAGACCTCGAGAGAGCGTTGGAAGAGGCGAAGGAAGAGAACGCGAAGAGAATCTCTGACACAACACAGTTCCAACAGATGAGGAAACTAATGCAATCACAAAGTGCAAAGATTCGTGATTTAAGAAAGAGACTACAGAAGTATGAGCCTGACGCGGTGAAGGAAGACGATGACTTCTAAACCTCCTATGAGCTATGCAGGGATGGAAAACAACCATGTTGTTCCCTCTCCCTTATATCTATTCAATGAATTGCCTCGATCTAATAAGTAATGTGGCCTGACGTCTGATTGTCGTGTTTGTTTGTTGATTCATTAAAAATACAGATTAATTTTTTACAACAACCATCACAATCATATGATATGATATGCATATAAATAGTATATATCGGCCTCTACTTCACCTTATACGAGTCTCCGTCTTCACTGTATGAGAAGTATTGTGCTCTTCTATCAGATGGCATCAGCAGGTAGATTGCGAGTCCAATGAGCAAACAGACGAGAGGAAAGAAGACAAGGAAGACTCGCATCACTTTGTGTCCATGACCATAGCCCATCTCTAGGTCAATCTGGTTGATAGTCTGTTCGACAGTACTATCCAACCACTGAAAGATATACCACAACTCTCCTCCTCGATGAGCATCAAGGGCAGGAAGAATCTTTGCAGCGACAACTTTGTGAGATTCATGAGCACTCGTCAGCACCTCCGCATGATCGACAACGACTGTAGGATTGTCAACCTTTTCAGAAGAAGGGGAGGCGAACACGGGCAATCTCGTGAAGTCTTCGAGACCATAGAATGCTAGCTTCACCTCGCCACCGTTAGATGAGACAGGGAAAGGAATATGACTCTGACTCACTGACAGTCGCTCTGCTGCATTAGAACCAAAGACATTCATCGCATCGACCCAAGGATCGATCTTCTTCACTGCGCCTGACGAAGCAGAACGCGAATAAGACGGAATCCACTCTAAATCACCACAGCGATCAGCGAAAACTTCCCTCTTCATCGTGTTCACTCCAGTAAACTTCATAAAGTCGAAGAGATCTCTCTTCATGATGATCGCATCCTTTGGCACTTCATCAGTCGGCATCAAATCCACTGCAGGGGTTGTGAGAGTTCCATATCTGTGTAGCTTGAGAATCTCCTCAATCACTGTGTCATCGTCTTCAAAGGCATTGGACTCTGTGAGGAAAGAGGCACCATACAGGTGGTCGAGTCGCTCAATAGTTCGGTCGTACAGAGCTCTCATCTGATCCTTCCTGCCAGGAGAATGCATGTTCCACTCCATCGGAGAAATCTCTTTATTTGTTGCACGAATGACAGGAAGCTTGTTATGGTAGTCGTGGAAGACGACTGCTTTGTTTGGAGTGTAGACGTCATAACCCTTCGTCCATAGTCTAAGTAGGGAGAAAGGCATGTGAGATGACGTCATGAGAGAAGAAGGGAAGAAGAGGAGGGAAGGATGAGAGAAACACTCAGGCTAACAGGGAACATTATCATCGTAATGATAATATTGCCAGTCATTGATAGTTTATTAACTCCTGAAGATAAAGTTGTCTTCACCGTGTTTCATCTCTTACTGTCATCCGACCCAACCACATATTAGAACTCTCCCTTACCTTAAGAACTTTGCGAATTCATCACCATCATAGAATACTTCCATAAAAGGATCATTGGGGACTTTTCTCATCGCATGGCATTTACTGAAGCTGAATGCCTCGCTGTACAGAGGTGCTAGAATTGGTCTGATGAGGTCAGTGGCGATGGTAGGAGGTAAATTCACAACTTTCCCACTATAAAAAAGATCAGGATGAGTCGAATCACAATAAAAGAGGTGAGGAATAACATCGTGGGAGGAGGGATGTGTGTGTGTATGAGTCAGTACTGATATTTAATGTTATAGGTTCATTTCAGCGTTCGTCGTATCCTTCTCTTCCTTCATTTTAAAGAAAGAGAAAGAATGAACATCAAAGTGAGCTGGGTTACTATAACAGAAAGTCATCATTCTCATTGACCACCATCAAATCCTCCCTCCCTCACAACTGTGGACGATTGTATCTTACCTTTTATCCACCGTTGCTTGACACAAGTGAGGAACTTTGCCTTGAGAACCTTCTGACAATTGTTTGATGTCTGGAGGTTGAGTAGAGAGCACAGCAAACTCGTTGTCAGTGGCTGCCCACATATTCATCAGATCATCGTCCCAGTCTTGTGCCACGTCACTGTGCGCATCAATCGACAGACAGAACTCATCCTCCTCTTGTAAGAGTTGCTTAGCAAAGGATCGAGCAAAATTTGGTCCCGAGGCCTGTTGATGTGTGAATTCAATGAGTCTGAGCTGGTGCTCTCCTAGGAGAGGATTTCCCTGACGATCTTTCTTCCCCTGTAGATCTGTAGTGACGTCATCGACACATTTGAAGAAGTCTTCCTCTGTGTGTCTTTGTTGGATGATACCTATAACAATGAGAGATGAGTGACGAGAGACTGCGAGAAGTGTTAAGACAGTGTCTTACCGAATCTGAGGCGATGAGGATGTTTCGCCTTTGTGAGAAGATTCTTCACAGTTGTCGCACATCGAGGATCACGATAATGAGGAATTGTGACAAAGATGATAGTGTTGGCATCCTTCCAATGTTCATTTATCGGAGGTATTGGTTTAACCTCTGAAGTCAGTGGATTGCTTGTGACGACAGTCCAACCTCCATTCAAGTCAAAGATCTTAGGACCAATGATCCCAGGATCTGGGTCTGGTACAGACAATAGATGTGCATGAATAATACACTCAACGAGCACGAGAAGGCTCAGATAGAAGATGTTAATTGATTGTGTCAATTGCATTTGTGGTTCATACAAAGAATTCAAACCAATCTCGACTTTACTACCACAAAACTCATAATTATTGATTTACAAACAATAATATTGATTTTGATGAAAATCGATTTTTTCTGTGTTGCAACGAATCACAGTGAGAGAAGAGAATTAATAAAGAAATAATAAGAACTTAAATAATAAATTCAATTTAAATCATGTGGGCTAGCCGAAGACTTACCTTTCTCTCGAAATCAATTTCACAGCAGACTGCGACAAGAGTTCAGAGTCGAGCTTATCAACAGTCCTCCAAAAGATTAGGAGGAGGTGGAGGTCATCACAACCAAAACCACCATCATTCCAACGAGCCTTATGCCCCAAAACATCACCAAACATATCCTAATGAAGCTTATCCATTAGGATTAGGCCCTGATTACAAGTCAGAGGGATGGGAAGTGATCTCTATCGGTGGATTCATCGTGTGCTTCGTTTTACTCGCTTTCGATCTCTCGGACACCTTCACCTTCCTTCCCAAGAGACCTGAGGAGACTTTCAATGTAAGTGAATCCATTAATACTCCTTCAATATCTCTCTTATCGTGACATGGTTTGCCGTAGGACTGGGCTACTGCAGAGGCCTTGGCAAGAAGGAAAGTGAGAGCAGAAGGAGGAGAGATCGAATTCGGCAAATTTTATTCCAAACCAAAGGATCTTAGAACATATAAGTATACTACTAACGACGAAGATGAGGATGGAGTGCCTAAGTTGGTTGAGGAGGACGAGGAATAAATCGAACATATCAATGTCTTCCTCTCCCTACTCCCTCTCAATAGATCGCACCCGATTAGAGCCTCTACTATGGACTACAATCACTCCTTCATACATCGGATGATTTGAATCTCATTCTTCGACTAGTGATTAGATCACTGCAAATTGTTTAAGATAATTAAATCAAATTTCACTGCACAAAAATAATACAAACCCTACCACCCTACCCTCCCCTCCCAACCTACTCGATTACATAGAACAATTATTTACAATATAAATACAATAAATGAGCTGACCACAGGTAGTGTGACTGTGAGGTGAGTTCAGCTGACCTTACAACTGCTATCGACACAATCCCAATCAGTGACGACCTTCCTCCTCGTCTCCCCACTACCACTCATAGCAACACTAGCACCACTAGTAATGCTTGCAGTGGCACCACTCCTCTTACTCCAATCACTCTGACGATTGCTTCCACACTGAAGATTCTCCTTCTCTCTGCCTCTATCACTCACTGACGTCATGCCAGTGTTATAGGTGATGTTGCTAATCAGACTATGACTACTTTGGTTCATTACATCGTTATGACTATTACCACTGACAGGGTTAGGATTGGGAGGTATCTGTGATGTCAGATCAGGTATTTCAATGATCTGAGTGTTTGCGACAATCTTTCCCTCCAATTCTTCATCAACAAGGAACCACCAATTCAATGCTGTGCCTGATGTTAGAATCTCAGTGCAGTGCCACCACTTGGCGGGTATCAGCAGCGCTTCACCGGCCTCTAACACTACCTCCACGCGGTGAGGCCAAGCCTTAGCCAGAGAGGGGAAGGGAGAACTGTGGATGTACTGGATCTGCAGGTCAAAGTCAGACGAATATTCGAGCACAGAGTGAACGAAGGTCATTGACTTGGACACATTGGCCCACGGCGTGCCTTTAGAGGGAAGGAGGTCTTCGCTGCACTCGTCAGGAAAGAGAATGAATCTCCGCGAGCCTGACAGCTGCAGGAAGAGGTTGTGCTTTCCAATGTCATTCTTCGGAGATGGAGATGGAGGGGTCACTCTTGAAGACGATGTTCCGCCTGACGTCGCAGATGACGAGGAAGTGGTAGTGTTGTATGTGCCGGTAGTGTATTGAGGAGGTGCAACAGAGGAAGTGGTGAAGGTGGAATGCGACGAGGATGGCGAGATCATCGAAGGGGAAGACAACGACGATAATGACGAAAACAGCGAAGACGACGTGGTGAAGGTGGCGGTGGAAGCACTACTCGAGACAGTGGACGGCTTCCTCCGCACACCCCCTACACTTCCTCCCACCACTCCTTCATTGAAAAATGCGGCTGGCGGTGCAGCGAGGGAGTGCTTGGGACTGCTGGAAGGAGAGTCATCGGGGAATATCTCTGATGAGGTGTTGCTATTGTCGTTGCATCTGTCACAGTGCAGTGAAGTGCGTGTTCCCTTAGCACCTATAAATAACGTTGGGCCATTGCAATTTTTCGATCTAATGTAGCGACTCAGCGTATGAGGTGCCTTGACTGCTATGCCAGAAGCTTGTATCAGCTGTGGGAGGTATTTCGTCAGGTTTACTTGTTGCAGGTAATACTGTGACGCATATTCCGGCGACTGACGCACATAAGTCAGATAATCACCAAGTGTGGTGAATTCTTTGCGGAAAGGTGGAAGGGATTCTCTTGATTGCAGCACAGAGACTGGGATGGGCATGTGTCCTAAGTCTCTGACGAGTTTCTCGTAATCTGACAACAGTTCAAACTGACGCACAAGACGTCGAGCGACGCGCTCATAAACTACTGGTCGCCTCCTTGCCGTGTCTCTCGCAAAGATTCGAGCTGGTTGTAGCTTATTGTTTCCTTTAACCGATAAATCTAGAGCAACGTCAGTGAAACACTAAGATGCGATCTGATGCACTTTACCTTTCCGTTGAATCTCTTTCGGCGTGTATTTAGTTTCCTTCTTCAGTAGATCAGAATTCGTGGAGAGGATATTGGCTGAGGTCGGAGGTTCGTGCTCCGACACGTCCCAGAAGAAGATCAGAGGTCGTCGATCAGGATCAGAATAAACGGAGGAGGAAAACAAAGATTCTTCTATTTTACCATCACGAGATTGATGTGATAACCTATCACTATTACTTAGAGCTGAGTAGACTGGCGGGTTTCCTGTGTTCCCTCCAATATGTCGAAAGGAAGGAAGGGGGATTCCTGCGATTTTCATCACTCAATTCACACAGAGAAAAGACAGACAAAAAGAAAGCGTATGATAGTACTTCTCTACTCAGAGAATATTTTTAACATTTCTTAACGTTGAATTGATTAAATTTTTGTTTCCCTTTATTTCTATGAATAGACTTTGTCTCTTATCAGTAGTCGGTTTAATTCAATGAATAACCGATAAAACGATCGAATCCGCACAGACGAGACTATCGAATTGTAATCGTATTTTCTCTTATTTTGCACCGCATGCTAGCATGAGGAAAGTAACACAACAACGATGTCTTGTCATTCACCCTTATTCTATCTTAGTCATTTCACTTCCTCTTTTGTGCTTTATTTTCAATCTTTGCATCGTTCCCGTTCTTGCTTTTGTTCTTTCTATTTTTATCTTCTTCTCCTTCTCCTCTATAGTCATGTGGTGAGAAGTGATCGTGCGATTTCTAACTTTGTTGGTAACTACTTTAGTGCTGATGGTCCTCGTACCACTGTCCCTGTGATATCCCCTTCAGGTATCTGGATAGACAGCAGTAATACTGTCTACTACATCGACCGAGGCAATGCACTCATACGAAAGATCAGCTCAAGCACCAACTTAGTCACAACTGTTATTGGTACAGGTGTCGTGGGATTCAATGGTGATGGCTTAGTAGGAACAAGCACACAGATCGCATTTCCCCTGGGATTATATGTCGACACTTCAGACAATATTTACTTTACCCAAACAGATGGAATAGTGCGCAAACTAACTGCATCGACGAACATTGTGACCATAATAGCCGGGAATCTGCAAACTTCAGGAGTAGTAGATGGAGTTTCGCCCACTAGCTCTGGCCTTAACAACCCTCGGGCAGTGTGGGTCGACTCTACCGGTAGAGTGTTCATAGCAGATAGTAACAACTATCGCATTCGATTGGTCGACACAACAGCCATTATATCGACCTATGCTGGGAATGGTGCTAATAGTTATGGAGG
>VFQN01003914.1_pt1 | contig 20387 bp, 22 predicted proteins | sample 3512371 | NCBI WGS metagenome assembly VFQN01 (sample SAMN10412370, study PRJNA504923) | tailings metagenome | isolation source: Replicate 2 from Balatoc abandoned mine | place: Philippines: Itogon, Benguet | collected 2017-08-28
GAATAATCTGAATACCGCCTTGTAAGAGACCAGCGCCAACGAGCAGCTCCTCCTAAAATAATAACAAAAGATGATTAGTGAAAGCAAGAGTAATGATAGCAAGTCATTCTTACCTCTAATCTCCCTTTCGGAAGATCAACATCCATCTTAAAATCATTCTCAAGAAATAATAGATAACTATTCGAATATGTTTAGAATAGATATGGTTGAAGAGCTAATAAATTCTTACTCAGTCGATATTATCTGCAGCGCATAATAGAAAGCTGCACTAATTGTGAAAACATTTGGTTTAGACATCTATGATACAAAGAAACAGTGGAAGGATGATAACTATTTCAATTGAAAGAGAAAAATTAATGAGAAGAGATCTTACCTTTGAATTGGGAATGGAATTGGGTTCAATAACACGGAATCCATACTCTAAAGCAATAGAATATTCTTCGGGTGACGGATCATTTAAAATTAAAATCTTTTCAGTAACAACATCTAGTAATCCTGACTGCTTCCATGTCTTCATGGAATTTAATAAAGTTTTAGGTGCCTTGTAGCTTAAAGCAACGAGTGATACTCCATCCTGAAGAAAGTCTTCCTGATCTTTCTGATTATTAGAACTGTTCTTGTAAAGAGTCGGACAATATTTCTCTGTTGAAGGAGACTAAAGAAAAGCAATTGTAATAAAGAGAAAAATGGAGAGCAACGAGAAATTAACCTGGAAGAGATTCTTAAGAATTTTCTTGGCTGTCTTTGGTTGTAATGATTTTACCATATCATTGAAACTTTTCCTTGAAGGTGATGTTAAGCTTCCTAGAATTTTTGCCTCTAATGATTTCCACTTTGAATCTGAGTGAATCTCTGACATACTATGAGCATAATTTGAAACATCAAATCTAAGAGGAAAGAGATGATTAGGTTTCTCAAAGAGGTTCTCTATAGATAAAAAACAACCTTGCAGACTCCTCTGCCGATGGGACTCTTTTTAAGGTTGTGAATCTATTGTTGTTGCCCCCTCTGATAAACACATAACGACATCCTTTGCTTTTATCGAAGTTAGATGAAAAGTGACTCAAAAGATTTCCTTACAAACCTCTTCTTGTATTTATCACAAAGCTTAATTGCATTCTCACAACTTGGTGTAGTACATCGTATATGACACATGCATTTCGTAGCAAACATATTCGACTCTTCACAAGGCATATGTAAAGCCGTCTTATTTGAGGGAAAGTTTGAGAATGTGTAAACTTGAACTTGATCACCATCTCCACCACCAACAGGACCAAACTTAAATGAAAATACTATCCCTTTCCCTAATAAACATAGAATAATTAAACAAAATACAATATCTACCGAGGATTTCAAGAAAAATAGCATTTTTCTTTTAGGTTGTTTTTAGGTTGTTTTGAATTCAATTCTTCTCAAATTGACGACCATATCTACCATTTTGAAGTTTTGAGTTTTCGTCATGTTGTTTCATTAACTGCCAACGAAATTTCGAAAGCTCAAAATTTTTGTTGTGTGGCTTGGTGATCACCAAATAAAACACACATCAATAGTTTCGACCTATTATACCTTAAATCTATATAATAAAGAATGGTAAGAGATCCTTGCCAGTAGGATTGTGAAGTAGACTCATGGTTATTCATGTGGTTAGGGAAAGCACACTCAAAAGGCAGGAATCACTGGTAAATACGGTACCCGTTACGGTGCCACCGCCAGAAAAGTCATCAGAAAAATGGAAGTCTCTCAGCATGCTAAATACGGATGCACCTTCTGCGGCAAGAATGCGTAAGTAATATTAGCAGTCAAGAGTTATCGGAAGGAGTCTAATCGAACCTTTTATCATAGCGTGAAGAGACAAGCAACTGGAATCTGGAAATGCCTTAGATGCGAGAAGGTCATGGCTGGTGGCGCTTATGTCTTAAGGTAAATATATATCATTCCAATTTTTTCTGGGCGTATTGATTTATGCTGTTTCTTCCCTTTCTCCTTAGCACATCTGCTGCTATCACCGCCAGAACCGCTGTTGCAAGATTAAGAAAGGCCGCCAAGGGTGAGACGAATGCTCTCTAAATTCACGTTTATTCAGCATTACGTATATAATAACTGCAAATGAAAATTCCCGAGTCGAATTATTTCCCATTCCCTGTGTCGAACTGTGTAAATTAACTCACTACAGCATCAAAACCTTTTTATCTCCCTCCTCCATTCCTCCCTCCCTGACCTACTATCTCCTCCTACTTCTAACATCTTATCTTACAAAAGCAAAAGACAGGAAAAACCCTGCGTGTCACAAAATTTGAATTCATCTACGAATAAAAATGAGGTTTCTGATACGTTATCAAAATTGTTTTTTTTTTTTTTTGAGTAAATCGAATAGCATGTAAGAATAGTTTGAGCTGAAGTTCAGAAGAAGGAGTTAAACTCTCCACATTTACCTAACGAAAAAGATCTGTTCAACCACACCTCTTTTACTCAACAAATCTTTCATAAAACTGTTGCATTAACAAAACTGTTGTCACTACTAACATCGCGAATGGTAGATATAATTGATTTACTAACATTGGAGACCTTGAACTATCATTACCAAAGACAGTGATCGCCATATCTCCTAATACCCGACCTAATGTACCTGCCTCAGTAGCTAATAAACCAGAATTAAAAGTACCTTTCGCTAAATCAGGTGAGATTAATTTTGATAATAATGACATAATTACACCCTCTAATGAATTTAAATAAGTAAAAACTACTGAAGTACCAAATATATATTGAAATAATGAATAATCACCAAATGCACCAAAATGACATATTAATCCTATACCAAATAATATAAAATATGATAATCTTAATACAATATCACGTTCTTCCATATCTTTAAACATTTGACTAACAAATATATTGGTAGGTAATACTAATGTACCAATAAGTGCCATATAATAACCAGGTGATTCAACACTTAAATTAAATACTTCACGTCCTAAAAATGGCATTGATGATATTGCTAATTCTTGTCCAGTTTTATTAACTGTTAATATAAATAATAATATATATACTTCAAAAGTAATAAATTCGAAACAACTTGGTTCTTTCGATTTCGCCTTGGGTCGCAGTGAATATCCACCATTATTATTAAAGAGATTATTGTCATTACCATAATTTGAACGTAATGCAGAATGACCAAGCATTGGTGTCGTTTCATTCGCGTGGAGACTTCCTCCCATATGTTTCTGTTTTAATGATTCATGAAAAGGAACATGTTTATGTGCAGTAGATTTCATTTCAACTCCATGGTTTGTAGGATTCAGTGTATCATTGTTATTACCCCATAACTCATTTCCGGTCTCAACAAACACAATATCCTCCGTTGTATAGTTAGCAGGTTTAGGGGATGGTTTCTTCTCCTATAAATAACACGAAAAAGTGAGAAAGATATGTGTATCGCATTAAGTAAACAAACTTACCGCAATTTTAGGTTCTTCAAAGTACAATAATACTGCAATAAAACTGATTGCCCATAATACTGTCATAATCCAACCAGGCGCATTGACATTCTCATAAATAAATAATACACTCTTCCCATCAAATCCATAAATAGTAAAACTAACATTAGATCTTTCTATTAATGCAGCTAATAATGGTCCAAAGGCTAATCCCATTGCACCTGCAGTAACGAATTGACTTGATGCTAATAATCTATCTTCTATTGCAACATGATCAGCAATATATCGTCTAGAGACAACTCTCGTACCACCAAATCCAGTCACTAATCGACCAAGAAATAATAGTAAAGTTGAATGACATTGTAATGCTAATGCATATAATAGATTACCTAATATACCAAAGAATATACTAAATAATAAAGGATGTTTAAAGGATGTATTACTCCATTGACTATAGATGAATGCACTTAATAATGCAGCAACTGGTGCTAGACCTATAATCATACCACTCATGGATGGACCTAAACCAAGGATGGCAGCATATTGTGCACTTGTTGGTGCTACAATATATTGATTCGCAAGATAGATAAACGTTACAAATAAATTCAGATATAATCCCGCTATAGAGGTTGGTGTAGAACTTGTTTTACCACTGCCTGTATCATCACCCTGCACAGCACGACGGATCTCATTCATACTTAATTCTAATCCCATTGCACCATAAGATGATAAAAATTCTACCGTCGTCTTACTTTGAGTCTTTAGAAGTTTATTAGCAACGTCAGATATCTGATGGAGGATCGGTTCTAGGTCTGATAGTGATCTTTGTCGGGTGTAAGGTATGTTGTTGTTACTGTTGTTATTAGTAGAATTTAATAATTGATCAAGATCATTCGTACTAACAACATTTCTCTTCATTGAATCTTGATTCAAAGGAGTTGTTTCAGAAGAACCATTGTTTGCAAGTGAAGAGAGGTTATTCGAGGTAGTATTATTGTTGTTGTTACTATTGTTATCATTCGCAGTCCCTTCTGATGCTTGAGTTTGTTGAAATAAATGATGTAATGAAGAAAAAGAAGCTAATCGTTTCCTAAAAGATACCTTTGGTATTAATTTATGCGTTTGTTTGCCTGATGGTCCAATAATACTCCCATCAAAGGATCTTCCTAATAAAGGACTATCCCTCCCATCTGTCGCATATAATAATTGTTGTGGCTGGATTAACACATTTCTAGCATCATATAACTCCTCAAATCCACGTCGGATTGATGCAACTAACGCCTTCACACCTTCTTGATGATATAGTTGTCTTAACTGTGAATTTTTAGATGAACCATTAAACCTTGTATCAAAGTACATTGAACCCATTTTTTGATCAAATAATGCATCATGACGATGTAATATTTTTCTTAATGATAATGAATTTTTCTCTAAATAATGTAATAAATCTAAGATTTCTAAACCAATAATACGATATTTATGACAGAAATCATCAATTATTGGCATACTAACATTACATGCTTGTAATTTTTCAACTTGTTCTGAACGTAAGATACGTAATTGGCGTGATAATAATCCTTGTATTTCTAAATAATACAATACAATAGTTTCTACTTGTAAATCTAATATTTCTGCGAAGGTTCGGGTTTCACCAGTTAAGGTATGAGTGGACACTGCACGACGTAATCCAAATTCTTTTTTCACATGATTTAAACGTTGATTTAATTCTTCATATTTTATATCATATCCTTCAAAACTATGAACATTAATCACTGGAACAAGATTAAATGGCATTTTTAAAAGAAGAAAACGACTCAAAGTATGGAAGAAAGCAACCTCAGTGACAGATTTAAGTGGAATGAAATCAAACAAAGATGAAAGTGCAAACAGAGGATGATAATCCCAGCTGTTCTATAGAGTTGTGTGTAGGGTGTTGTGGTTAGTCTTACTCTATAGTATTTGAAATATGATGTGTTTTTGGTGATCGAATTGTGTGAATCTTGTGGCGTAAAGATAAGAAAAGACCTCGATTCCTGAAACTACGCTTTTACACTCCTTGTGTAAAGACTGTATCTTCCTCCACTACCCAAGACTACCACCACATTAGCAGCTAGAAATCAAGGACAAGAAAGTTCAAAAGACAAAGAAGTTTATAAGTGGTCAAAGAGTTAGTTAGAATAATTTACAACATCGATGTGGGGTTGGTTATATACACTGAAACACAACTGAGACTATTTATGGATTTACTCACTTTTTAAGATATTTAATTTAGATTCAGCACTTTGTAATATTAAATCTTTATAAGGTCTTTGACCAAAAGCTAAAGCAGACTTTAGCTCTGAAGTGAATCGATACTTTGGTTGTGAGATAGTGTTATCATCATTATAGTGATAAGATGTCTTCGATCGATATATCGTCTTACAAAGATAATTACTTCGAATACTCTTCCAATTAGTTTCTGGAAGAGGTATAGGTTCACCCTTGAGGTTTGGTAAGTCATGATCAACATTTTCCTCGAGAAAACTATCATCAGGATCGGTCATAATGGGTTTAAGTCCAGCTTTCATTCTCAGCGACTTTAGTTCAAACTCCTCAATTTTATCTTTCCATGAAACATTATTTTGAGGATCTAATAATCGACTTGACTTCGCTTCTAAAAATGGTGAGCCCCGTAAGATGACAAGCTTACGGTTCGTAGAACCTGAAAGTGTATTAATCGCCTTTTGCTTGTCCATCGTTAATAAACTCACTCCATTGACAGATAGTATAATATCACCAATTTTTAATAGTAAGGTTTTTAGTCTTTCTGTTGATATTGATTGGATTTGAAGTCCTAACCCTATAATTCCTTTGACTGGAATTGGTACGAATTCCACTGAAGCGCCTAGGGGACCATCTGCAACTTTGCGGAATTGAATTGTGTATCTTGACTCACCCTTAAAGAACTCTTTTGCATTGTCAATATGAGTCACAGAATCTATTTGCAGCTGTTCGATAGGTGTAGAACAGAGTAGCTGAATTAGTCGGTCACTGTCCTTCTCGGTGCTTTCGACGGCTATCTCATTAACTTTTAAGAGTTTCCCAACTTTCATCTTTCCACATGTCACACGTATAAAATGATTTTCAAAGATTTCTAACTGGAGGAGATCTTTCTTTGATATAACTTGTACTGGATCGTCAGTATTACTTTCAACCTCTGAGATAGTACTAGCCAACTCATCTTCATTCATCGCTGCATCTCCCATATTCCCCCTCTTACTTCTCTCACCCCTCTCAATCCTCTCACCAGGTCGATCATATAATTGAGGGAGCTGGTTCGAATAACCTCCTTCCAACATTTTAATCGTTTAAAAGCTCTTGTATCGAAGGAATTGATCTACTCTATCGAAAGATAATTGTGTGGTAAAATTACAAAAAAGGAATTACAAAAATAAAATGATAAAGGCAGAAAAGATACAAGAAGCTCATTAGAGGTTATCCTGACACAAAAAGCATCTGCAGGAAGAATTTAATTGATAGCTACGTTTAAAATTTGTTCCAATATGGAATGGACTTCGAAAATATTGTTTACCATGTTTAGCATAATGATTGAAATGTTTCCGAACAATTTTCATTAACACTCCATTGACTGCATTTCTTAAACTCTTACCAACAATATTTACAATTTCTTGGCGGTTATGATGATGTACCGACATGTTATTTAAGATCACAGCACAGATAGGATGATCATGAAGACGTTTTTTATCATGATTTACAAATTCCTTTGCTGCAGAGCAAAACATCTCATCAATGCCCCAATCTCCCCCTAGCACTACCATAGCAGGCAAAACAGGTAGAATGAAACTCATAATGAAGTACTCCAAGAAAACAGCGTCGAATATTGGAGCTTGAATCTCAATAAATCCCACCTCTGATGCTAAGGCCTTGGTTTTCCCCCAATGCTCTTTGAGAAGATATTTATAACTTTGCGTGCTTTCATAAATCAGTGGTTGACTTACAATCGGGGGATGTCTAAATGAGCAGGTGAGAATGCGGAAGAAACTGTCAAGATTTAGTTCATGTAAGTCGATGTCACTGTCTAAAGTCCAAACATATCGATAACGAGGAAGATCTTCCAGCAATAAAGTGAATAAAGATGCCTTAGCGTACATAGAAGGGTTATATAAAGTCATTGAGGAGTTTGGTAAGACTTCACATGGTTTAAAACGACTGCTTTGATGATTTACGAGGAATCTATAAACGTAGCTTTGACAGATATCTTGGAACGCTGCCAAGGATCATTCTTTTTCTGGAGCTAACAGAACCTTGATATTGTTCATCATTTCCGAGGAATTGGAGGTAAAATTTTTCAACTGATCTTTAATGCCTCTTTCCATCAATTGAATGGAGTTATCTTGAGTATCATACACGATAACCCTCCAATCACAGTGACGTTGAGTATGGTTGATATTATGAACAAGTAAATTCAATGAAAGGGACTCCCACTTTATGAAGGTACAACATAAAAGACTTGATGTTCTTAGTTGATGGCTTGCATCGCTGTGCATTGGAAGGAGATTTCGTACTCGATGCTCAAAGTTCATCTTTGCGAGCTTCTTATTCGCCTCAAATGAGTAAATTGCTACATTTGGGTCAGATAAATATTGATCGAGTTGTTTATTTCTTCCTAATTCAAGCCAAACCAAGACCACCAGAAAAGGGAAAATCAATAGTAAAGCGGGTTTCAGCGGAACAACTCTCTGTAGGTAATGGAATCTAATTATTCTGCGCCAATTTTCCATAGCAAGAGACATAATCAAGGAGAATCTTATTAGACAATTCAAAGTTGCCTGGAATAGTTTTAGACTGATCAGCGTGATTGATCGTCCCTCACAACGAGTTCGATCGTTCGACTCATCGTTCGACCGGCTTTAATAAAAATCGATTTGGGAAGAAAGCATAAAGAACCAAAACCGTTTCCTTCAAAAATCAAACCAAACTCTTTTTTGAAGACATATTCGAACCCGCTCCCTATTATATTCGCTAAGGGTTCAAGCACGCATCATGTCAGGGTTACCACCAATCCATAATCGCTCAGGAGGAGGAGGGAAAGCGGCGGGAGGTGGAACAGTTCGCGACAAAAGTCGTTTACAAGAACACTTGGAGAATCCTTTCCTCTTACCAACCGATGATCAAATCTTTAGAACCCGTGAAGAAGAAAGAAAAGCACGTGAAGAAACACGTAAACGTAATTTAAATTTACCAATTTGGGAAAAAACATCCAATCAAGAAGTTCTATCAACATCAGAACGTTTAAAAGAAATTATTGGTGATGAACAAGTATTAAAATTAAAAGAAGCATTAAAAACTGCTCAAGAAGGTGCAAAATTTGCAATTCCACGTCGTCAAGAGAAAGAAAATACAACAGAATTTGTTGCTAAAAAACGTGAAATGTTTTTAGTACAAATGTCATTAGATACTAAACGTGAAGAAATTCGTAAATTAGAAGAAAAAGCACAAATGAAAGAAGAAGCATTACAACGTTCTGAACAAATGTTAGAAGAAGATGCAATGAGATTTGATGCTTTCTTAAAAGAAAATGATAAAAAAGCACATGATGCTATAAAACGGGCTGAAGAAGAAACTAAGAAAAAACAAGAAAAACAACAAGAGATTAAACGTTTAACACAACAAATTCAATCATTATCATCAGAAATGTCGAAACATCGGGAGGCATTAGATGATTGTTTACGTTATAAAAGCTTTTTAGATATGTTAACACCACCTGAATGGTTTGAACAACATCGTTTACGACATGAAGAAAAATGTAAAAAAATGAAACAATTAAAATATGAAGAAAAATTACGTGATTGGGAAAGATTGAAGCGACGCTTAATTGAACAACATCGTAAAGAAATTGAACTTAGAAAAGAAATGAAAAAGGAAAGAAATCGTCGTAATCGTGGTGGATTACCAGGAAGTAACAACAATCAACAACAAGAGGATGATGATGAAGATGAGACTGAGAACAATAAATTAGTTATACCACCACCTCCACGTTTAGAGGATGAAATCATCGATATACCAGAGGAGGAAGTTCCTATGTATTTCACTGAACCACAACAGTTAATGGATATTTTCTCTGCATTAGAAGAACAAAATTTATTCCTAATACAGAATAGTCAAGAAACGGAACATACCTTAGAGGAATTACAACATGCATTTACTGAAACGAAATTCTCGATGGATGCGCAAACATCTATCTTACAACAACAGATTGATGAATTGCAACAACAAATTAATTTTGAAGAATCACGAGTGAAAACATTATTAAATAAAAGAATGAATGCTAATGAAGATAATAATAATGCAACAGCAACAAAGGACAAAGATAGTCATGGTCATCATCATGGTAAAGATAAAAATAAAGATGCACAAAATAATGCTGCCAATTTACAATCACAATATGAGAAAGAAAAACTATTATCTGATTTAAATAATAAAGTGAAATCAGTTTATGAGAAGTGTGGATTTGATGCATCGTCTAAACCAAGTACATTGTTTATGTTATCACAGTTAGAGAGTCGTTTAGAACTTTTATTACAGGATATTGAAAGAATGCCTGTAGATTATGTGATTAAAGCAGAAAAGGAGAAAGAAAAACGTCGTCGTGAGAAGAAACGTGAAGAACAACAAGCATTACAAGAACGGTTACAAGAGGAAAGAAATAAGCGAGCGATTGAAAGATCGATGCAAGCACCAAAGAAACGGTTTGGAAGACAGGTTATGTATAGATCTAAGCCACTGCGTGCAGAGGAAAAGAAGAATGGTGATGAAGATGCTGATAAGGATAATACTGATGAATTGAAGTATCTCTCTTAAGCTCAAGTATAAATGCGCCCTGCCCCTTTTTTGTATTTTTCATGTATTGGTCTCATTTGTCTGATTTTACTTTTTCCAACATTAATTTCTAAATCCTAACAACACTATTTATCTTGTTTGTATAGTATGATTTTGTGGGATACCATCTTCGGATGCAAGCAACCTTCTCACCCAGCAGAAGCAAGTATTGCATCCAAAGTAGGTGAAACGGTGAGTCTTTGTTTGCAAAGAACAATAGAAGTGCTGGAATCAAAGTTTTGTTATTTTAATATTGAAAGTTTGTAGTGATGAGAGTGTTTTATACAGTAAGGAAGTACTTTGGGAGAATGCAATAATTTTCCAACTTCTCTAGTGTTTCTGCTCTCCTCCTTCCGCTTTCAGTTTTGCTTGAGATATTTTGAAGTCTCTGTAATCCAATCTGTGTTCATACTCGGTAATTCTGGTTCTTCGTGGCTAGATAACAGAGGCGTCATTGGAAGAAACTTTGTTTGAATGGAGATTAACTTACTCGGCCATATACTAATTGATCAAGTCCTTTCAACAAAACACCTGTTGCTGTGAAGCAACCAATGATGATAGCTAAACCTGGGACAACTTGCCAAGACATTATTAATTATTATTTATTTTGTTTTAGTTGTTGTTTTTTGATGAGTGTTGTTTCTCTTGTTTGTCCAGAAAAATGTCTTTTTGACAAACACGAGATTGACAAATATGTCTGAGAAATAGGTATTTTCACAATTAACTTTCAAAAACAATCAATCAATCATCTTCTTTTGCATTCAAAACCTGAATCGTTTAAAGAGTAATTATGAATGCACCAGATCGATTCTTAACCTGGAGATGGGAGGAGGAGCCTGAAGATGAAAATGAAGAAAATGAAATGGATATAAATCAACCACCTCCTTCAAATATTCCAGGTGTAACAAGTGGTCCACCAAAACGTCTTCAGTACATTAAAGACAGTAAGCGACCAAACGCAGGCACATTTATCTTGGGTAAGGAAGACCACACTCTGGGTAATTTATTCCGCCTTCAACTTCTCCGAGATCCTCAAGTGAGATATGCCGGTTACCGAATGCCGCACCCTTTAATTTTTGATTGCCATATTCGCGTTGAAACTATGGATGCTACACGTACGCCTGTCCAAGTTTTCAACTCAGCTCTTGCAGATTTGCAGCTAGAAACTGAAATTTTAGAAAGCAAGTTCAAAGTAAGTGAATTCATTTTCTAAGTTCCTTCTTAACCTTTTCATCTCTTTCCTGTACTGTTCTTTAGGATGCTGTTGAAGAATATGAAAATAACAGAGTTTAAGTTTACAGTTCAATATTCTCTAATTTTCTTCCTTCTGTTTGTAAATAAAATCTTTTTTTTTATTTTATTTTTTTTTTATTTTCTTTTTCTCTTCTATCTTTTGATGAAAGACCTAACAAACTCCTTCCTTCCATCACAAAGAGCAAATTAAAGGTCAATTGTAAGATGAAATCTTTCGAGAGTTCTGCTATAAGTTTTGTACTTGCATGAAACTTTTCAATTCTCTTAATTTTACGTTATGGGGAAGCTGGATGCGTAATTCAATTTCGAAGAAGTGAAAAAAACAAACAAAAGCTATCAAATAAGAACCACCAATAACATTTACATCTACCAAGTAGTTGATATACAATCATTATGAGAACTCTTTCATTGTTTGTTGTCCTAGTTTTGGTTTGCAATCTTGCAGCGTGTGAGGGCAAAGTTGTTGTTCACCCTGGTGGCAAATCGGTGAAGGCAAGCAAATTGCCAAAGAAAACTTTCTCTCTGACAAAGATTCAAGGAAAGATTGAATCTACTTCCATCAAGCCGGAGATCCTTGGTGCCGCAGACTCGACTGGTGGCTCTTCTAGTTCCAGCGCAGCGGTCATTAACCTTAGTAAGACAATCCTCGGTGCTGGTGCACTCTCACTGTCATATGGTATTGCTTCTTTCACGGATGCAAAGGAAGGAGTGATCCCAGGAATCTTATTACTTTTCGTGATGGGAGTCATTTCCGCCTATAGCTTCTACTCAATTGGCAGAGTCTGTGACTATTATTCAGTGACAAGTTTCTCTGCTGCATGGGAAAGAACTGTTGGAGCCTCATCCAAGAAATTTTTAGAATTTATATTAATTTTTAAAACATTTTTCACTTGTTTAGCTTATTCCATTATTATTGGTAAGTAACCTTTCTGTCTCTTCTATTGGTGACTGTTTGTTACTCTTCTCGGACTATAGGTGATTCATTCTCACAAATGTTTAAATCATTCCAATTACCATCTTTCTTATGGGATCGTAATAATGTGATTGTAACGGTTGCATCAACGGTCTTATTTCCTCTTTCAATATTAAAGCAGCTAGATGCGCTGAAGTATACAAGCTTCCTAGGAATCCTAGGCATTGTCTATTGTGCTGTCTTCTTACTTATTCGATTTTTAGACCAGTCCTATGCTCCTGGTGGTCAATTCTTTGAACTTATTGCAGAGAAATTTCGTCCTAGTTTTGATAAAAGTGATGCACCATTGGTAAGTTCATATTCCTTTCTCTAATAGATGTTCTGATTTCTCTTACCTCTTATGGCTAATGTTAGATTAATTCTAACATCTTTTTATTAGTATCAATGATCTCAACTGCTTATGTATGTCATTATAATGCACCAAAATTTTATTCTGATTTAAAAGAAAAAAATTTAACAAATTATTCAAATATTATTAAAACATCCTTTTCTTTTGCATTTATTATGTATATCCTCATGATGTCTATTGGTTATTTAACATTTGGTGGTAATTCAACTGGATTAATATTAAATAATTATGCTAATCAAGATTTATTAGCTACCATTGCTCGTATCGCGATTGGTACAGGTATTATATGTACTTATCCACTTACCTTCTCTGCATTAAGAGATATATTATTTGATTTCTTTAATGTGAATCAAGTTCAAAGAAATCAATTACATTTACCAATAACATTATTCTTATTAGCTTCGATTACTGGATTATCATTACTTGTAAAGAATGTTGGTAAAGTGGTCTCTATTAGTGGTGCATTGATTGGATCATTGTTAATCTATATTGTACCAATGTTAATGAATTTAAAATTATTTCAAAATATTCAAGAAATGGTACCAGGTGCGAAAGATGGATGGAAGATATCATTGGAGAAGAATGTGAATTATGCTTTAATTTTAATGGGTGTTATTGTTGGTGTTATTGGAGTGAAACTCAATGTACATTAATAGGAGACACAACACTACTCTATCTGTTTGCATGGAAATAAAGAAAATAAAATAAAACAAGCAATTGAATCAAAAAACTGTGAACACAAGTGGAAAAGATAGATTTATATATCTGATACAAATAGCACAGCAATTCCTTCATGTCTCTCTTTCGCTACTCGTTTATATATATCTCATCTCTATTTTGAACCAGCTTTTTATCTTCTTTTCCTTCCTCTCCGCTTCTCTTCTTCATGGCTGAATGGTCTCCTAATTGCTATTCAGTTTCTTCAATACTTCATTTAATTCTTGTAAGTCTAATTCCCCGAGGTCAAGCTCTCTATCATCAGATTCGCCTTTAGGATATGTCTTTAATAGCTCCTTCACTATAGGATTCTCTCGGCTTTCAGGGTCGATTTCAGATCTCCCAGAATTAGGAGATACCTCCGCCTCGAGGGTATCGTCACCAAAGAGGACTCGCTCATGCTCTTCTAATAGACTCTGCTCACCTCTCTCAATCTCTTGTAACATCGCAATAGCATCTAACTCAAGCTCTTCGAAGGCTTTCTCTCTCATCTTCCGACGATATTCGACTCTCTTTATATAGAATTCTTCAATAGCATCTTCATCCATGACAGGGAAGTCATCTATTGCTAGTGTTGTTATGTTATCTTCTTTATGCCGCATCACAATCATATGAAACTTCTCAAGCAAATTATGAGAGGCAAAGTAGGGGCTTCTCAATTCTAAGTGTAGAAGAATATTTATATGAAACAGACCATCAATTTCATCTGCTGAAAGAACTTTAGATAGTTCTAATGTCTCATAGATACCAGAATCTGACAGCTTTGAAAGTTCTTGGACTGCAAACTCTGCAGCTTTTACAACTTTTGCTGAATTCACCTCTAATACTACACTTCCTATTAGTGCAATAAGAGATAATAAAAGCACCAAAAGTAAGAGATACGACCCAGCAATCATCCTTATCCTTCTCACTCACAATTCAAAGTTTTATTCATTCAAATTCACCCGTCACCTGTCTCAGAGAAAGAGGTTTTGAGGTTTTTTCGCTTGGGACAGGTGTGGCAGGTGTTTGATGTTTCTGCAAGAACATTGATTATTATTGCAACAAATTCAAACAAACAAACAACTTAGAGACAAAGCAACACAAAGAAAAGTGAAGAGAACAAAGAGAACACTGTAGATCCCTATCGAATCGAAAAGACGAAAAGAAAAAATGCCATTATCTAGTACTGCATCAGTAACTCCAAATATTTCATCATCTTTTTTAACTAAAGCAGAAAAAGAGAAATTACAATCTATCTTATCATTAATCTTTTATATACTTGTAGGATTTATCTCTTATCTTGTTTATAGTGTATCAAATCGTAAAGCATGTGAATTTTTCCCTGTACCCTTCTTTGTTTCGTTTATTCAATTATTATTTAGTTCCCTTCTTCTTTTCACCCTTTCTTTCCTCTTTTCTTGGCTTCCAACTTCTCTCATAGGTAACTACTATCAACCTGATACCTCCTCACTCCCTCTAGCTTCTCATAATAGTAATATTTCTTCCTTTTTCTCTATTTCTTCTGTAATCAAGAAAGTCTCTTATCAAACATTATTATTAATAAGTATATGCTATACCATACATCATATATTAAATTTCTATACGATTCATACTGGTTTAATATCACATTTACATTTTTTTAATGGTATTGAACCTTTTACTCTATTATTCCTAACACAATGGTTATTACCACAACTCCCATCTATCAACCAACATAGCATCATTGCCATCGTTATTATTATATTTGGTACAATCTTTGCTCATATGAAACATCATTTCTTTAGTAATATTACTTCTTTCCATTTTTTCACATGTTTTTTAACATCATTCTGTTATCAGGTTTATCTCATACAACTCAAAGCAATACATCTCCAACAACAGAAGGAAAGAAAAGAACGATTCTCTTTGATCACATTCCTTGCCTGTATTATGATCATTAGTGCTTCGATTATCTTCCCATTAGCTTATTATCTGGAATATACTCGATTGAATAAGTACTATAATAGATATCTAGTCCACCACTCGGATAGAGCCTTTGTGATTGAGAATCTAATCATATCCACAGTAGCTGTGACAATGTCAACCTATTTCAATGCTGCTGCCTTAGATTTGGTCTATCCAGTGACTTTCTCTGTGGCTAATTCTCTGATAAGATTGATTGTGTCGATGATCTCTGTGGTGGTGTCAGTCTATCATCGAGTTAATCTACTGGAGTATTTAGGGATGATTGTCTCATTTGTAGGGTATTGGATCTTCTATAAAACCATATAAATAACTCGTTTACGCAGAAAACAGAAAAAAAAGGGATAGTTAATAATAGAAGAAGAATAGGAACGAGGAAAAGAAGAAACAGTTTTGTAATATTGAAGAGAAGAAGTTAGTGAATGAGAGATTTTAGATATGAATATGAAAGAAAAAACAAATATTCATGATACGATACATACATGTAAATATAATACGAATATAGTGACATATAATAAGACAGACGAATACGAGTAGGATGATGATGATGATGATCGTTGAAAAGGTTTGCTATAAGAAAGTTTTCTTACATATTAATTGTTTGTAGTTCATTATTTTTTTTTTTTTTTTTCATTTTCATCTCCTTTCATTTCATGTAATAATAATGACGTCAAGTTCACTTTCTGTCATTCGTCTTATTATTTTCTTAACCATGATTGTACCATATTCCATCGTTGTTCAGCTCTTATGTCGATCTCTCGATCCAGCTGAGACTTCTCATGGTATTCCTTCCATAACCTAAGATAATACCTTAACACTGCACGATTACCCTTAGACTCCATCGCTTTCATCTGATAATAGGTATGGCGTAATGATCGTTCAAAGGCAATCCTCCATCGATGAAAACTCTTTCTCTTCAGACGAACCGCCTTCATTAACATTGCTCTCACTGATCTTCCTCGAGCAAATAACTGAACACCATAAGACTTCCATGCTTTAAACACTTTCTTTATGATATTCTTTCTATCATAACAATCATCATCATAATGAGAATCCAATTTGATCAGATCTATATCACTTACTTGTATAGTATGGTAGCTTTAATGAGTTGTTTGTAGTCCGATCTCACTCTTTCTGTCTTCATAACAATATAATATTCCTTTAACATCTTCCAATGACGTCTTTTCAGACTATCTTCATATTTCTTGATTGCATCTTCGTATTGTGCTCTAATAAGACAGAAACAGAGTAGTATGAGTAATAAGTCACGTCGTGTTATATCTACTGTACCTTCTCCTTTCATAGAAGCGAATCCATGGAGCAAATCCATAATGAATAATTAAAGACTTTCGATGAAATTCCAATGCACGATTCAACTGTCTTTTTAATTCAGCTTGTTGTGCTAATTGTTTCGTTGAATTTGCTTTCTCTTCAAGTTTTTTCATTCTATATAGAGTATCATATTATCATAGAATAATAATAAGAATATAATAGGACTTACTTGACTTCTTCTCGTATCTTTTGAACGAATAATTCTTCTTCTAATTGTTTCTCTCTAAAAGATAAAAATATTAGTAACAAGAGTAAGGGAGAGATTTTAATAGTATTTTTTTTTCTCTTACTTTTTCTTAATTTCTTCTTGTTGTCGACGTTGTTTTACTCGATCTAACGTCTGTTGACGAATAAGAGATAATTTTTCTTTTCTTTGTAATTTATTTTCAATCACATTGAGATAAGATGGGATCGACTCCTCCTCATGCACTCCCTTATTTCTTCCTTCACTGCTATGAGGAGAAGAGGGTGGCTTGAGAGGGAAACTCTCCTTCTCCTCCCTATGGCTATGCGATGAAGCAAAGTTCCGGTAAGATGGCGGAGGTTCATCAATATCCGCTCCCTCGAAGTCGTCCGCGTACACATCCTCAGATGGGGTACAGGGAAGCCGATAGCGAGTATTAGTTGAAGTGACACGTGTTGATAGAGGAGGTGGAGGGAGATTTCGATCTCCTTGTAGATTATATTGATTGAGGAGGATTGGATCATTTGAATTACGTCCGCTTTTACTTCTTTCCTCTTCTTCTTTGATTTGATTCTGTCGTGTGCCTGCAGTGGGGCGAGTGACTAACACAGTGTTAGCGGGTCGGTTGGATGTGGTGGGACGTTGGCTCGCGGCAGGTTTACTGGAAGTAGTATTAGTACTCGTAGTAGATGATACTGACGGCCGTGACTTTCCAGCTGAAACTGCTCGAGATCTTGGTGCCGAACCAGCTCGGTTGCCATTGACTGGGTGCGAGTCACTGCCTCTCTTCTTACTGCTTTCCTCTTCCTGATGCGTCGAAGGTGCAATATCAGGCTGACGTATTCGTTCAATGAAGTTCTGGATCTTAGACCTTCTCTGATACTGCTCGAACATCAGCTTCCTAAGTGCAAAGTATTGAATTAATGTATAATTTAGGTGTGGGTATCTTACTTCTCTGTTAGTTCTTGTTTAATGAAAATCTTCCAACGATTAAACACTGTTGCTAACATAAATTTAATACGATGAATCAAAGCTTTCCTATTTTTAGATTGTTTCTATTAAATACAGAGAAGGATTAACACCGATAAGAGGCTTAGAGCAGTGAAGATGTGTATCCCCTTACCTTATCTCTCTTTGCTTTGTCTTTCAGTAATAATCTCAAGGACTGAAAGAATTGATGACCATAATAACCATATCGAAATTTTAACAATTGAACCTTCCTTCTCTTCCTTGCAATCAGTTTCTATTAAACAGTATTATTAGTAAGGGCACCATAGTATAAGATGGTTTCTTCTACCTTTTGTAGGATTAAAAAGAATAAATACATCTTTCTTTTCAAATTCATTTGAATCATATCTTCTGCTCGGTAAAGATTATACCATTGTCTGAAGACTCTTCTTATTCGGAAGTCGGTGACTTTTTCTTGTATTATGAGTGCATTACGAAGGTTCTTTCGACTTGTCTCTCGAATGACTCCATTCCAACCATGAAAACATTTTTGTAAGACTTTAACACGTAATTTTAGTTCGATTCTTCTATTTGGCGACTTTAGAGGAGAGTAGAGGGAGGTGGAAGGAGAGTTAACTGCTGGGATGCTCTCATCACCTCTGTTGATATCAAGGACTAGATTCGAGTCATAGTCACCATATCTGCTGGACTTTGAGCCTGCAATACGGCTATCATAATGAGAAGAGGCTGTCTGGGAGACAGGAGAGCGACGTGTAGGGAGAGGCTTGAAAGAGCGAGGTTCCAACTCATCCTCTTCTCCTTCGATCCTCAGATCACGAATAGGGTGTTTTGAATTGGCAGTCGCAGGTCTTAAGGGAATATGAACATTTATACGTGAGTGGTCTGGAGTTGGTGCTATTGCGGAAATTGGAGGGGGTGTATCAGTGACGGTTGATAGATGCTTCCTCCAGGAATGAACGATCTCTACCTTCTCCTCTTGCTTGCTTTCCACTTTCCTGGAAGCTCTTCCTGTAGTATGAGGTCTTGAAATGGAAGCAGGCTTTGTACCTCTCAAAAAGGAATCTTCTGGTAAAGCATTATTGAGAATAATATTTGAATAATCTAAAGACTGTAACGTAGGATCATTACTATGAGACAACGGAAGAGATGGTTTCGAAGTTGATTTTGATTTTTGATTTGTTGATGCAGAATTCGATGAATGTAATCTGGCTTGAAGATATTGATTGAATTCTTTCGTTGATGCGAGTATCGGGTTCATTCTTATCTTCTTCTGTTAATAATAAAAATTAGACCTTTCTTTTAATTTTACGTTGTAGATTCTCGAAAACCATTTATTGAATTTACAACAAGAGAACTTGACAAAACTTAGGTTAGCACCTATTTTATTTAATAACCATCATTTAATTGACAAATATTGACTTAAATGATTCCAGGAAGAATCTTATTTGGGACTTTCTTACAATATTGAACCCAGTAATCTTGATATTTGTCAGCACATCGCTTATCATCTCTCCATGCACGATCCGTCAGAAGTAGAGTCAGATAGACAGGATAGAAAAGAGGCAAAATCCATGCTTCGGAGGCTACGGAAGCTGGGATACTCCAGAGAAATGCAGCAAGGATCTCAGGAACGTAGTGAAAGTGACTAACGGACGTAGGGTATTAAATATAACCACAAAACGATCAAATATAACTTACCGAGCTAAACCCCACCATCCAGATGCTAACTTCTTTCCAGATGCTAACAAAAGCGAACTTCTTTCCTCGCCATCCTTGGTCAAATAACGAGCCTCAACAAAAACGGGTTCCTTTCCCCAAACCTTTTCTCTTCCGTTCGTCTGACGAAAGCTTTGTCTTTGTCTAAAAGCAGAGTTAGAGATATCAATCGAATAAATATATTGGCTTACCTATCGCAATCATAGTTGACCCAGATAGAGAAAATTCCAGCAAGAAGGAGGAATGCACTAGTCTCAAGGGAAAGCTGCACAGGATGCTCGACCATAAAAAAGGTATGAATCGTGTACATTGATGGTACCCAGACCAAACAACCCCAGCAAATATAATAACCAGCACGATCATGTTGAATATCCATTGAGCATAGATATCCAGTCTCCCAAAGAAAGAATTTGGCAATATAAATAGTTTGAAGAGCAATAGAAATAAACATCGAATTAGAAATATTACCATATAATTCATATTGTTTAAATCCATATGCAATTACTGCAACTTGCCAAAACATTAAACCAAAACGACAGTTTGTAAATTGTTTAATATCCCATCCTAAGATTCTTGGATATAATTCAGTTCCCCAGAAAAAGTCAATAATTAAATTACCATTACTACCAGAATCTT
>VFQN01003915.1_pt1 | contig 20384 bp, 32 predicted proteins | sample 3512371 | NCBI WGS metagenome assembly VFQN01 (sample SAMN10412370, study PRJNA504923) | tailings metagenome | isolation source: Replicate 2 from Balatoc abandoned mine | place: Philippines: Itogon, Benguet | collected 2017-08-28
TTCACTAAACTCTGCAGCAACCCGCAAGTCAGCATAAGCAGGGCACTCGAGCAAGCGTATGAACCGTTCAGGTGTACAGCTTGTCACAGCCCGTCAGCAAGGTCACCACAAGTCACGACGTCACCCAGCGCTGCCCAGCGTCACCACAGTCAACAGCGGGTCCCCGGCCCTAGCCGGCCAGCGTCAAAGTCGCGGTCCCGTCGACCACGTGGGCGCTTGGCCACGACAGAGCAAGTGCTCATTAGTCAGCAGGCTGGCGGTAGCGAGGCTGCAAACACACCGTGGCAAGTTGCAACCCCAGCCAAAGTGCACCCTTGCAGTGTACGGTACCATTTCTGGCTCATGCCTGTTATCAGCTGTAAAGCATTGCCAGGTCAGCAGCCTCAGCTGTCTTCTGTAGCACCAAACCCCCTACGTCGCAGCGAGCCCGCGCGCATCCTACTACGGTTGCCACCACCGCACCACCCGCACCTTCACCCGTCGCACCTTGCGTCATGCGCGGCACAACACGCCGCCGCCACCCTCCTTAGTCTCTCGCCCATCGCAAAGAGGATCGTATTCCCCGCTCATCGACGTTCTGTATGTCCATCACCACCCCGATGACCTACGCTCCCGCCTTCAGTGCCCAGTGCAGGGTATCTTCCACCGCTTCCCCGTCCCAGCCCCTGTGCCCCCGCACCCCCTCCCCACACTTCTGCACCCCGCTCAGTGCTCCACCTTCTCCCCCTTGGCCGCCCGCCGCGCGCTCTCCAGCGTGTTCTGCAGCAGCATGGCGATGGTCATGGGCCCCACGCCGCCAGGCACCGGCGTGATGAGGCTCGCCTTCGCGGCCGCGCTCTCAAACTCCACATCGCCCACAAGCCGGTAGCCCTTCTTCGCGGTCGGGTCGTCCTTGGCGTTAATACCAACGTCGACCACCACCGCGCCGGGCTTGATCCAGTCGCCGGTGACCATCTCGGCGACGCCGCATGCCGCGATGACGATGTCGGCTTCGGAGCAGATCTTGAGCGCGTCCGGCGTCTTGGAGTGCACCATGGTGACGGTGGCGTCGCGGCGCTGCAGCAGCAGCGCGGCCGGCATGCCCACGATGTTGGAGCGGCCGATGACGCACGCCTTGCGCCCCGAGATGGGCACCTGCATGCGCTCCAGCAGCTCAATGCAGCCCTGCGGCGCAAGGGGAGGGGAGGGGTAAGGGAAGGGAGGAATGGCCGGTGGGTGTCTTCCTGACTCGTCACACGGCGCACGAGCGGGCGCCCCCCGACTGGGTGATACCCACGGGCGCCAGGCACGAAGGGGAAGCAAACAGATAGCCGCATAGGCCCTTGATGCTCCATGGTAATCAGGTCCCACCACGCCGCATCGTCCTAGGCTGACACCCACACGCATCATGATTGGGCACACCCCTGTCCTCGGCCCTCGCTGCCGTCCTTCGCCTCGTGGCCCCCATCGCACCCCGACAAACGCCCCCGCCCGCACCCTAACACCGCCTGCACTCCCGCCGTCACCCGCCTGCCCCCACACGCGTGCTGCCCATTCCCCCTCGCCGCCAGCCACACCCCGCCGCACTTGGCTCCCACCTTGGGCGTGCACGGCACGAAGAGCGGGTTGCGTCCGCGCATGGCCAGCGCCCCTATGTTGAGCGGGTGGAAGCCGTCCACGTCCTTCTCGATGGAGATGGCGTCCAGGATGCGCTTCTCGGAGATGTGCTTGGGCAGCGGCAGCTGCACCAGGATGCCGTGGACCCGCGGGTCGGCGTTGTACGCCGCAACAACCTGGCGTCGTGCAAGAGCTGCTTCAGTCGCCACGCCAGGCTCTTTTGGCACAGCAACGACGCAGTACGTGGAAGCGCTACTCAGGGAGGACACGCACACGTAAGCTGTCACCAGCCAGTACCTAACCAATCCACCCACACCCCTCCCTTCCCCTACTCTTGTATAGATACTACACCGTCCCAACGCCCATCGTCCCTTCTCCGCCCGCTGAGTGTAATTCACATGAGCGTGATGTACTTGTGCCGTTAGTGTTGTGTACGTCAGCTGCCACCACCTGTTTGGCTCGTCACCGTTACTGCTGCCGCCCCGCAGAGGCAGGGGGCATGTGCAGCTCCACGTCGCTGGCCGCCCAAGCCAGTTAGCTTCCGCAAGTCCCCCCACCCCAACGCCGTTTACCCGCTGGCCTGGTGCGCCTGGTCCGCACAGCCGCAATCCCTCACATCCATCGTAATAGCTTCCCCACCCCGCACCATGCTTGCCCTTCACAAGCCCGCACGTACAGCGCTGAGCGGCGAAGTCGCCTGGCCTCCTGTCACATCCCCGTTCCCCTCAAACCCCTGAGGTCCAGCTGAGTCGGCATCACGCACAGGCTCTGCACAACCAGCAACCACCCCATAGCTCGGGCCTGCAGACCCACCCCGCCCCTCAGCGTCCACCCCTGCCTTCCCCGAGACCCAATACTTGCCAACGCCCGTCACCTAGCACATCACCCAGCCATCGCTCCAACGCCCGCAGTCGCACACCACACCCACACTCCACCCACCCTGAGCAGCTCCTCCTCCGACACGTCCGCGGGCAGGTCGGTGCCGAACGAGTCGAAGCCCACCTCCGCGCACGCCTTCTTCTTGCTGCGCACGTACGTCTCGCTGTCCTTGCGGCTGCCTACCAGCACCACCGCCAGCCCAGGGGTCAGGTTGTACTGCTTCTTCATGGCAGCCACCTCGGCAGCAATCTCCTGGCGGATGGTTTCGGCGATCGCCTTGCCATCGATCAGCTTGGAGGTGGGGACGGGGGACGGGGCGGTGGCGGCGGACGCGACGGGCCGGAGGACGCGGCGGGGGCAGGGGGCCGGGCGGCAGGTGGAGGAGCAGGGGTGGGAGGTGCGGGCCTGGCGCTGGGTTAGGGCCATGGTGGGTGTTGAAGGTTACCTGCAGGAGGGAGTGTGGAAGGGGTAGACGCAGGAGGGGACGGGTGGCTTGAGCAGGTGTAAGAGCGGGGGAGGTTGGGCGTGACTCAGGACGAGAGGCGCGCAACACTCGCGACCCGCTGTGCGCGGGTGGTTGTTACTTAATATTTTTGTCCTATGAGCATGTGTAGCATATTGCGGCGGCGCGCAGGGCCCAGGCACGTGTGCGGCGTTCTTGGTGCCGGCGATGCCGGCAGAAAGCCCCACGGCGCGCGGTCGCACAGACAAGGTGGGCAAGCTATTCCAGATTATGCTTCATGAGTACGAAAAGATAATTGAGTCTCACCAAGTAGCAAAGCAAGTAGGATAGCGCCTTCTTCAGTCGCGGGTTCCTCGGGTCGCTCGTCTAATGGACCGACAGAGTGGAATGTCAAAAGCGTCATGCACCAATAAAAAGTTTAGACTGTACTTCTTTGCGTCTTGCGTGGCTCGTGGCACGCCTCCGTACGACATTTACATGCCCGGCTTCACGCCGTTGTGTGTGCCCGGAGACTTTAGTCAGGACTTGCAAACGGGACTCTTACATAGCACTGCCGCAACGTGTAGTGCTCATTTACCTGTCCGTGCGGCGTCCAAGCTCGGTACTCGCCATGCACCGTCCTTCGCGGCTGGGCTCGTCAAGGGACACCGCCGTGCTAGCTGCGCCTAATACAAAACTGTAGCGCACAATATATGTACAAGTCCGCTTGCTTCTACCTATCCGCAGCTCCTGCTATCTGAACCACCATAAGCAGTATGCCGCTGTAGCAGGCACGTGTGGCAGGCACGGGTAGCAGGCGGCCTTGAGCTTTGTGAGAAGCCAGCGATACACGCACTCACATAGACCATTAAAGCCCTTGCCCACCACCACATGCAGCACGTTAGAGCGTCAAGCTGCACCAGCGCGAGTACCACAATGCAGAACGGCCACAGCTGCACGACACTCGGAGAGTTTGCATGTGGCACATGTGCTGGTACGACCGCTGACCCAGTCAGGGTCCCTTGCCTGGCCATCATTGCCTGGGCCACATTTAATACAGTCCAATCCTTGGCGATCCAACGCTAAGGCTGCAAACATGCACACAGAGGGCCGTGTATGCATATGCACTGTCATGCATAACCAGCCGCTCGCTTTTGTTGAGAGCAGCCCACCATAAAGCCCCCTGCGCCGTTACCGTCCAGCTGCTCCCAGCTGCTTCCAGGCACCTAATACCGGTACTGTCTCAGGCCCCATGCACCAACGGCCATGTGCGGCACTGCACCTCCCTCAATTGCTCCCTCACACTGCAGCAATGTCTCCCCCCGGCCCCCAGCTCCCCGAGATCCTGACACTCTCGACGCCAGGAACAAACCCATAATCGGCCCTCACTACCAACTCAATCCGCACCACGCAGCACCACGCACCAGTACTCCCCTTTTCCCCCGTACATGCACGCCAACCACTGACCACTCAACCACCCTCACCGGTGGTAGTACCCCCCACCGGCCCCGCCGCCGCCCGCAGCCGCCGCGCTGGCTGCCAGCTTGGTGGACAGCACGGCGTGCATGCCCTGGCCCTGGCCCGGACCCCCCGCGCTGGCCCCCTCGTGCAGGGCCTCATGCAGCCCAATGGCGGCCATGGCCGCCTGCAGCTCCAGGTCGTCGTCGGTAGAGTCCAGGGCCTGCGGGGCGTGCAGAGTGCGTCAGAGGACTGCCCCAAACTCACGTGCCCTGTGCATGGAAGGCTTCATCGAGGCCCGCACAAGAACGACACCGCCTTGATCTTACTCTGGCTTAAGACATAAGGCTCGACCTGGCCGGCAAGGGATCGCCGCTTGCGACGGCCTCTCCCACCTGTTTCCTGGCTTGCCGCTCCTTTTCCATCTCCACCACGGGAAAGCTGGTGCGCCAGTCACGTTCCTGGGCGCAACGTGAGGCAGGTGGGACATGTGCAGAGCAGGTGAGGTGTAAGGGCTGGGGGACGAGGGCCATGCAGGTCAGCCGCAGTCGACCATAAAATGCTAGGGACAGCAGGTTACCCTGCGGCTCAGCGCTATCAGGCGTGTCTGACAAGCGCCTGGTGACGCGCACATCCCGCGCTCACCAATGCCGCACGGACGGTGTTCCAATGCTTCGCACACTATGTGTGCCCACTGCAGCACGTGCTGCGAGCTACCCACCTCTGGGTGCAGCGCGAAGAAGGAGTCCAGCTTGTCCGCCGCCACCCACGGCGGCCGCAGCACGTAGTACACGTAGCCGTCCCCGGGCCGGGACGCCCAGAACTCCACCACCTGGGCAGGAACACAGAGGGGGCAAGGGGGTAAAGCAAGGCCGAGGGCCGGGTATGAGGACAACGTGGGGCTGGGAAGCTGGGTTGGAGTGTGTCGAATGGGAAAGGTACAGGCATGGGGAGTTGCGGACATCGCCTGTGTTTCCACACAAGCAGTTCTGGGTCGGTGCCTATGCACAAGTCACGACGTGAGCCACGGCGATGCATACACATCTGGGGCGCCCGGCCCCACCCTTGTCAACCGGTACTCGTTCGCCAGGGGATTGGTGCGCACGAAGACGTTCATGTAGGCTGCCAGGCCCTCGGCGGAGTCCACGCTGGCCTCCTGGAACGAGATCTGGGGGCAGTAAGGAGAGCAAGGTGTTTGAGGGGTTGTTGCATGGTGATAAGCGGCACTGGACATGATGGACCGCTATCACCAGCGGTGTCTGTACGAATGTGCTCTGCAAGGCCTGCACAGGCCGTTTTCCCGAGGGGCATGCAGGCGTGCCAGGTCTAAGGGCTTGGGGCACAGGATGCTAGGCGACAAAATGGTTTGCGCAAGGGATACAAGGCGTGGGAACGACCCGTTGCTTATGCGGCCAAACGGATGCTTCAGTCGTGTGCAGCCTCGAGACTTACCACCCAGCAGTCATGCTCGTTTTCAAATATCCCTATCTCCGCGCCTTCCCAATCCGCCTGCGGTACAAGGGTTCAAAGGTTCAGGCACATGTAAGGACACCCTGCGACTACGACCAACTGAACAGCCAATCGTCCAAAGCGGCTGGTGCGGAGTGCACAATAGGTGTACCATATACACAAGCCGGCAGCTCCGGCACTGACACGTGCCAAACAACCGCAGCCTCATGTCCTTCCCCGCTCGCCCCACCCGCGTTCCACCTAGCACACAGGTACGGTATCATCTGCCCATGCATGACAGCATGCGGGGGGGTAAACATTCAAGGGGGTACCGATTTGCGCAACGGTGAGCCGTCAACAGCACCCCACCTCGAGCGCCTGCTTGAGCTTCCTCATCATGGCCGCCCCCGCCGCCCGCGTGGGCGCCTCCGCCAGCTTCTGGGTGCCGGGGGGCACGAAGGCGGGCTTGCCAGCCTTGGCGCTCATATCTAGCCTGTGGGGTAAGGTCAGGAGTGGCACTGACAGATGAAGGACTGCCCCGTTTCGCTCTACCCCCACATGCACGGTCTGCACCAGCGTCCAACCCTACCCGATTGATCAGTCTGCACCGACCCTACCCGATTGCGCAGTATGGACGCCTGTAATGGTGCCGCGAGTCCCTTTGACAGCACTGGTGGGAACTGGACGCCCGGCGAAAGGCGAGCAGTGGCGTGCCATGCCGTACGGCCCCAGGGCCCCAGCCGCATCTGAGCTCTGACCTTATGGCCCAACACCCTTGGGCCCGGCCCGACCAGCCTCATGACCCGCTACAAGACCTTGTCTTCCCCACTGTATGCAAGCTGGTGTAAACTGTATGCAAGTAGCAAACCTTAGCGCGGTCCTCCCACCTGGTGGCCCGCCTGGCGTCCTCGTCCAGCTCCTCCGGCCCCGACAGGTAGGCGTAACCCACGGTGGGGTCCACGTCCTGCGCGGGGTGCGGAGGGGAGGCCAGGGGGCAGAGAGCAGAGGCTTGGGGAAGGGTTACAGCGTTGACACTCAGCGGATCAGCATACACCGCAGCACGTCCGTGAGATGTGCGGGCAAAGGAGTTCAAACCCATAAGGGAGTAGCCGCCAGACGGTGGCTGCAAGCGGTGATAGGGCCGCTTAAGCCGTACACGGGCTTCCTAGTCCGTTGACTATTGCCATGGCACGCCGTTTCTTGTTGTTCCTGTGCGCACCTGGTGCTTCTGCAGCCGCGGCGCCACCGTGGGGATGAACTCCTGCCCCCGCCCCACCGCCAGGCGGGTGGCCTCGTGGGCCACTCGCTCCTTGCTGGCCAGCTCGGACGCCAGCGAGTAGCTGTGGACCAGATGTTACAGAACGCGTTGCGGCAGGAGCAATACATTGACGCCAGCCACAGGGGCAGGGTGTTGACCATTGGTGAGCCAGGCCCAAGGGAGTAGCCCCCCGCGACCGACAGTGACTAATTCCGCCTGCCACTTTGAATGCTGCTGTGAAAGCAGTGTTATTGCATGCGGCCCCATCTAGCCCCGCCTTGCAATGGCCCAACACCGCACTGAGCGGTGAGCGCCCAGCTCACCGCGAGGGTATGTAGTCGAAGGCCTGGAACAGCCCCTGCTGGTTGTCCGCGTCCGACCGCAGCCGCGGCTGCCCCAGCGCTGGCATGAGGAAGGAGCGCGTGGCCTCCTGCCGCGCCGTGCGGGCGGCATGCACCTGCACGGGAAATCGGGCCAGGGCCAGTGGACCAGGGCCCTCGCAGGCGGGCGCCGCACAGCTGTGCACACCACCGGCATGGGGCGCCCTGCGCCACCCTGGCGGACCACCGGGAAGCGCTCCAGCGCTTTAGGCTTTACCCGCACTGCCCCGCAGGACGGCAACTGGTAGAGCTGCCCCACATGATTTGTCAACACTGCTTCCCTTGCGGTCGCAACTCTGCCTGGACCTCGGCCCTGTCCCTGTCGCCCTTGGCCATCCCGTCGCCCTGCCTGGCGCACCCCCGCCCTCCTCCCTCTCCCTGCTCACTCCCCGCTGACCTGCTGCTCCTTCAGGCTGGCGGGCAGGTGGCGGATCATGTCGTAGTTGCCGGTGGCGAAGGTGCGCTGGATGAACTCCTGCTCGCCGTTGCGGTAAGCAGGCAGCGCGGAGGCGATGTTGGGGGCGGCGTAGCGCGGCAGCTGGGCCACCACATCGTTGGCAGCCAAGTCCGCCAGCCTGCACGCAGGGATACATGTCCGCGCCAGCCCCTGTGTGCTAGGAGTATTCTAAGCGTTGTGGTGGTAGAGTGCCTCGGACCAAACGTATGTCCGCTTGGGGCTCCCCTGGCCCAAGTCCCAGACACCTGGCCCAGGCACCCCACCCCGATCGTAGAAGCACTCGGCGGACAGCCCGATCTTCACATCATTGCAGTGGTGGCCTTAGCTTCTCCATTGCACCCATTGAACTCCCGCGTTGGAGATGCAGGCGACCAGGTAGGCACGCTTCGCCTTCGATTATTACTCACTCTTGGAGGTCGCCTTGCATGCTTCCCTCATTATAGGATTGACCTGTAGGCTCCGCGCGCAGCTCGTGCTGAGCTGGTTGCCCCGGTCCCTGCATGCTGCTGCGCCTTGTTTCGCTGCTTCGAGGCAGCCCCTACCGCCTATGCGTAACACCTAGCTGTATCATAGTGAAAAATGTCTTAGCAAATAGTGTTACAGCCTTGCCGCTGGAACGCTGCGCTGTCTGCTAAAGCCGTATTAGAGGCAAGGTAGCTAAGAGCACATGATATGTACAATATAATGTACAATAAGAGCTAGGAGAACTGACGTCGGGCCATCAGCGGAATGCCTCGGTGACCAGGGGAGGTCCCCAGCACCTTCTTGCGCGTAATCCACCATGATACTCCGCGTCTCGGCCTTACCTAAAGCTCCGTCCAGGTGCAGTAAAACCAGGGAAGCATTCATCAAGAATGCCATGCGAGAGTGCCCGGTTACCAAAGGGGGATTGTAAGGCGGGACGATTGGACCCGGGCGTGGTTGCCAGGGGTGGTTGCCAATCCGCATGTGACGAGCAAGGCGTTCATACACTACAGGTGCACATTGACTTGGCTTCGTACTCGGCACAACATAATCCACCTGCCCACGTGCAGGGTACCATACCAGCGGAAGCATCCGTCCATTCCCCCGCCTGCCCCCGCTCCAGCCAGCTCCAGCACGGGCCCCCTGGCCTCTCCTTGGGCCCTGACCTTGTCCAGTTAGACGTTGGTGCCAGAGCACGTGTAGCCACTTCGCCTCCACACTTGGCAAGTGCTTCCTCTGTGCCAGGGATTTCTCGGTCTTCGCTGCTGGTCCGTTAGTGGTTGGGGGGCGTCGATTGGCGGGAAGGAACGACGGGCTCTGCGGAAGGAACTCCCCAGGCGTTATCCTCGTTATGCGTTATAAAGATAGTGTACATGAACGGTGGTGAAGGGATGCCCCAGCAAGCGCCCTGAAGCGATGCCATGGCCAGCACCTTCTTCATAAGGCAGCGTGAAAAGAAGGAGCACCTGTGCCGTAGACTCATAAACGTTTTTCTTCCGGAACTCGAGGTCAGTGATGCAATTGAACAAGCTGAGCTGACCAGGGAGCCACCTGAACGAGCTCCATGCGCCCTTTGACCACAGGGGAAGGATGAAGCGAATTTCAACACTGCTTTGCACTTCATTGTTTCTAATGTTGCGGAACCAGCACTGGACGTCAACCGGCGGGATGCTGAGGACTGGTGTTGCAGGTGGGCTGCGAGCAGGCCTTGCGAGGCCCAACGCACTAACCCAGACCCTGTGCAACCCAATGCCGGCCCCCCTTGCCCCTCATACCCCGGACGGAGAAGCAACCTCCTGAACACGCATGCTCTCAATAGCTATATCTCAAGCGCCTTCCCACCCTGCCTCTGCCTATCAGCCCCCTTCCTCACCGGCCTGGGGTTGTGGGTGTTTCCCTGACCTGATGACACCTGCGCCTTCCCCTTGCAGTCTTGCACGACGCTGTGAAGATGACTCACAGCTGGGGAAGGCGACCCGGCTGCTAGAGCTGGTACAGGAGCTAAAGGATCTCGGGCTAAAGGTGTGCACCTCTCGGGCTCCTTGCTGACGCCATGCGCCGGGCTGCCACAGCCGAGCTGCAGCCCTGCATGGCCCAGTCTATCTTTCAATTCTACTGTGGTCATCTTCACGGCGTTCCATATGCAGCGTGTGCAATGCATTGCGAGTGAAAACTTGCTCCAGGTCCCCCGCTAGCCAGGTGCCCCACCAGCTGTGCACCACACCTCCTCCACGCAGGGTTACTACGAGGAGCCTGAAGCCCGCATCCTGTACCTGCTGATTGGCCTGGCGAATAGGTGCGCAGGATGTGGACGCTTTTTAAAATGGGCCTTACTTCGTGGTCTACTTCGTGCCTGAAGTGCAACCCATTGGGATCGGCCAGTGTGTGCGTACATGCCTGTGCGGCTTCCACCGCAGGCAGTTCTGCAGCACACCCTGTGACCCGCACTACAGCCACGCACAGCGTTAACTCAGCTCGTCACAAGATCAATAGTTGCATCCGGATATGACCCAATGTCACGCTTCTTGTTTGGGGCTGCAGGCCCCTGTCGACTTCAGCCGAGGATGCACTGGCGCAGCGGCTAGTGCGGGAGCAGGAGCAGGCGCGCCGGGCGGCAGAAGCTGCGCGGAAGCTGCAGGAGGAGAAGGAGGCTGCGCTGGCGCTGCTGAGCGCGCCCGATACCGATGAAGAGGATGCGGATGACGGTGACAGTGGGGACGAGGAGGGCGAGGAGGAGCGATTGGGTTCGGAAAGCGAGCTCAGCGACTGGAGCACAGAGGACGAACAGGTGGCGGTGCCGATAGGGAACGGAACGCGCCAAGCAGGGCTTCCGTCAGCGAGACGGCAGCAGCAGCAGCAACGGCCGGGGGCTGCGGTACACTGGCATGACGGCACGCAGGGGACAGGAACCGGTGCTCAGGAAGCATGGGGAGGCATGGTAGGGGCGGCTGGACTGCCGGGGGCTGTGCGGCCGCAGCCGCAGGACGCCCCGCTGTCTGCAGGGCAGCCGCTGCTGCCTATGCGGGTGCTGGCACCGCCCTCCAGCCTACGGGGGCGGCTGGTGGCCGCCAGCGGGCTGCCGCACGCTGTGGCGGGCTGGGTGGCCCCGCACGCGCGCACGCTGCTGGGGCTGCTGGCTGCGCTGCAGGTGCGCGTGTGAGAGTGCAGGGAGTGCGAGGTCGTGCACGGATCGGGAGGGCCCCTACATAGAGTATGCGCTCGAAAGTGCGGTAGTCCTTGCTTGCAGCAGTCGTTCGCGGCGCGTTGCTTACCATGGCACGTATGGCACCCTTATGCTTCATCCCAACGTAGGGCCGCAGCAGCGAGGTGGTGTGCTGGGACGCCGTCAACTGCAGGTGGGCAGAGCCGTGTTGTGGGTGGGGGCCAAGCTTGGCAGCACCTCTGCCTGTACCTTGAGGTTCACTACGTCACAGCGCCGTACCTCCGTTCGTCTACACCAACACGCGTGTAAACCCTCGTCCTCCACTGCGCCCCAGGTTCCACCTGTCAGACGAGTTGCCCCTGTCCGCGGACCTGTCCGCCGCTGCCCTGCGCCATGGCACGCGGCCGCTGCTGCTGGCGGCCACTGCCCTGCGCCGCCTTGGCGACTGGGTGGGGCACTGCCTGGCGCTAAAGCACGCAACGCACTACTTCCAGCAGCAGCAGCAGCAGCCGGCACACAAGCAGGACCAGGGCAGGGCCGGCGGCAGCGCTCCCACAACCCCGCACGGCGGGAGCGGGGCGTCTGGGGGCAAGGCGCCGCACGCTCGAGGGGCAGTGGGAGGCTGGCAGTGGGAGGCCGCGGGCATGGAGAGCGCGGAGGTGCCGAGGTGGCTGGCGCAGGCGGCGGGGCTGCTGGGGCAGAGTCAGGCGCCCCAGCATCACTACCAGCCGGTGGTGTTGCCGCTGGGCCCAACGTTGCAGTCGTTGCACCAGGTGCGCTGCGGAGGGGTAGCACCCGTTGGTTGGACGCACTGGGAAGTGCGCCCCGGTGGCATGTGCGATGGTTAGAGCTGTCATATACTATGCGCTGACTGCACGGAGGTCTTCCCGGTGCAGGCCGTGTCCAGCTGTCTCCATGCCTTGCGGGCGCCCCTCGTGGCGATGGAGCAGCGCATCGCACAATATGCGGCAGCAGCAGCAGCTTCTCCGGCGGTTGGCACCGCTGGTTCCGGCCCCCGCCTCCCGTCGTTGCACGAGCTGACGCTGAGCTGCCAGCCGGTGCTCCGGAAGGGCAGAGTACTCGTGAGCGCGTACAGCAATGCAGCGGTGCCGGTGGTGGCGCAGGCGGCTGCTGCTGCGGAGGAGGCTGCGGAAAGGGAGCGAGCTGCCAGCTGGGAGACCGTCGAGGCTGCACACGTGCAGGCGGGCCAAGGCAACCACCACCCGCGTGGCAGGTCCCAGCACCTGCCGCATGGCCCATCCCTTCTCAACCCACGCTACGGGGCACAGGGGCCGCAAGCGCAGGCTGGGGGGCACAGGAGGGAGGGCGGAGGGAGCCATGCAGGCTCAGGGCAGCAGCATAGCGGCACAGGGGCAGAGGGTGCAGGGCAGCAGGGCGTCCACACGCACCGCCCGGGGTACCACCACCGCAATCTGCTGCTGCAGCAGCAGGCGGGACTGGTCCTGGAGCGCCTGCACGACCTCAACGAGAGGGGGTGGCTGCACGGCGTATTCAAGGTGTGGTTCAGCTGGCAGTCCGAGGTACCTTCCATGATCCATGAGTCACAGGCCCCATTAGACCTCGCCCCACGAGACCTCGGACGGTGCACCAATGCGTTTCTGAATGCGATCACCGCCCACCCGCCCTGATGGGGATCACTCCGTTCACTTGTCTCAGTGTTGCCACCCGCCTCCCGCCGCAGACTCTGGAGGGCCACAGCGCGCGCTGCCTGCTGCTGTACCTGTACCTGTCAGCCCTGGAGCCCACCCTGGACGGCTTGGGGGAGTGGCTGTGGGCCGCGACAGGCCGCATCGCCAGCAGCAGCTCCAGCGCCGCCGCCGCGGCTTACGCGGGAGCGTCGGAGCTGCCGGTCGACTTCTTCATTGCACGTGGAGGGGCTCCCGGAAAGCCGCCGGTAGGTGCCTCCCGACATAGACGCTACAAGGGGTGTATGCAGATACCCGGCAATGTGCATGCTGCAGGTGGACAGCCTTGGGCGCATGCGCTAGCCTGCGTCATGTTGCCTCAGTGGGCTCGGTGCTGGTGCACGGCCGCGTGTGCATCTACCCCTACGCGCTTCCCGGGCTGCAGGTGGCGGCGGACGATGTGGCGTTCTGGCGGGAAGGTTACGCGGCGTGCATGCGCCCCAAGGCCCAGGCCCAGCAGGCAGCCGCCGCCGTGGTTCCCTCGGGACCTGAGGCAGCAGGGGCAGGGGCGGGGTTAGGGGCGCCGCCGCGGCCGCAGCTGCCACCGCCCGCGCCCGCAGCGGGGGACAGAGGCGCCCAACTGCAGCAGCAGGGGCCTAGCGCTGCGTCCTCTTCCGCGACAGGGGCAGCAGCGTCAGCGACCCCAGCTTCGCAGTACCTGTGTCCTCCCTTCCTGGAGCCGCTCATGCCCAGCATCATGGCGGCAGGTGGGCGTGGGGACGGACACGCTGTATCCAATGGTCACGCAAAGTTGATATGCACTTCAAACATGGGTTGGCGCATGCCTGAACCACTACTTGTGTACCCATAGCTGGCAACCCCCAGTAGTTATGCGGGGACCGCTATGCGGTGTTATACCAGACATCACCGCACAGCCCTTAGCGTTTTACACTTACGGAATGGTGCCATGCGCAGGCAAGTCCCTCCGCCTGCGGCAGCGAGACGTGGACACGCTGGAGGCCGCCGGCGGAGCCACCGCCGGCGCTGCTGCTCCCAGCTACGGCACCGTCGGGTCTGCCGTCATCGACCCCGTGGCCCTGGAGGAGTCGTACGCAATGTACGGCTTGCCGCCCGCTGACTACGATGCCGCGTACGGCACCGGGGCCGGCGGGGTGCCGTACAGCAGCCGCTGGGGCGGTGCGCATGACCTGAAGCGGTGCCTCATGGAGCGCCTCCTGTCGTACCTGGAGGCGCCCATGCAGCTGCTGCTAACACCAGCAACGGGAGTGGTGGCGGCGGCGGCAGCCGCTATCCCTGCCGCTGTGCGGGATGGGGTACAGTATGGCGGTGAAGCGGCTTCCCCGTTCAGCCTTACCGTAGTGCCCCAGACGCCAGCTCGCTCTGCTGCCGGGATCACGCTGCCGGGCCCACCGCAGACGGCACCCTTCCTCTCACCTGGGGCTGCTGCAGGCCCGTACAGCGCGGAAGCGATAGCCCCTCACGGCACGCTCTCAGCAGCAGGTGCTGTTGCTGCCGGAACTGACGGTGCCGCGCACCAGACGGGCTTGTGGCAGCGTATGGAGAGCTCGGGGGTGCGCCTGCGTGCGCTGTGTGCAATGGCAACGACCGCTGCAGCGGCAGCAGCTGCAAAAGGTCCGCCGTGCAACTCCGCGGTGACGTGTCACGAAGCACGGCACCAGCAGCAGCTGTACTACCACCAGTCACACCTGGACCAGCGGCAGCAACAGCAACAGCAGCAGCTCGGAGAGCCAGGGTCGCCTGTGACGCCGCTGGACGGGCAGGGTCTCAGCGCGGGCAGCAGTCCGGGGCAGGAGGCGGCGCAGCGGGCGCGTGTTGCGGAGCAGCAGGAGGCGTGCGGGTGGTGGCCGCAGCGCACGGCCCAGCTGATGGCGCGGGGGCGGCTGCAGGGGCCGCAGGGGCCGGGCGCCGCGGAGGGCGGGGAGGGGCAGCCGCCTGGCGCACAGCGGATGCCCAGGACCTGGTGGGTGGGGGCGTGTGGGGCAGCGCCAGTCTTGGCGTACCAAGACGTACGTCTTGGGGTCCCATGGGACAAGATGTGGTCCCCTGTGGATGAAATGTATATGTTAAGCCCAAACAGCGCACGTGTCAGGTGTGGGTACCGGCATCGGCCACTGCTATCCAATGAAGCATAATACCATGCCACGGATCATCGCGTGGGCTACTCATGCGAAACGAGCGACCTTGACTAGAATATGCCCGGGGTTGCCCCGGGCTCCAGCTCAGGTGTTGTACTACCTGCTATGCCAGCGGCACGGCCTGACGGCCCCACCGTCCGCCCTGCAGACTGCACATGCTGGGTTTCAGGTCAGCAGTATCTGCTTTGGCGCTATGGGGACTAGAGACCATCCACTCATTGTGGCCCGTGACCTTCCCCTGCAGGCTGCATATGCAGCAGCTGCTGCGCGCCGGGCCGCACCTGCCCCGGCCCCGCCGCCTCCCCGCCGCCGCGCAGGCGCTGCAGGGCCTGCCGCCCAACGGCTACCGCCACCCCGCCATGGACCTGCTGCTGCTGCACGCCTGCGGCGCCAGCAGCACCAGCGCGCCGTTAACACACACTGCGCTAATACACACCGGCACTGGTGCTGCAGCGGGGGCTGGGACTTTACTGCGCTCTCCGGCGGGGGCCGGGTGGGCGGGGGCTGGGACCCTTGGTGGGGTCGGCAATGGCGATGGTGCTGGAGGCCCTGGCGCTGCTGCCTCAGCCGGGGCAGCACGGCAGCTCGGTCTAAGCCTGGGGCTGCCGCACCCGCAAGAGCTGCTTCAGAGGGGCCTCGCCGAACCGCTGCAGGACCGGGTGCGTGTGGCGTGGGAACCATGCGCTCTTGCCTGCCGCACCAAATGCAGCTGACCGTCGGCGGCTGTGCCCCCTGGGTCGCGAAATGCAATGTGTTTCCGGCGTTGCCCATGTGCGTGTCAGGGGGCCCACACATTGGCATACCTGGTGTACTCATACCCGCCATAAACCGAAAATGCGCCGGCGTTACGCCACGCTCCGTACATGCCCCGCAGGCGGACCATGTGAATGACGCGCTGCTGCTCAAGCTGCTGGGCGGCTGGGGTCTCGAGGTAGGCCGTATCCTGCACCCCTGCTGCACCCCACACCACCATGCCCCTCCGGCGTGTCCGGTCCCGCTGGATCCCTCTGCACTGCCCACAACCGTCCCAAAACATGTCGACCTGATCTCTGCGGGAAAATCCCGGTCCCTTAAGGCCGTTCTTGCGCTCCAGGCCGCTGTGTCACTGCCTTACTCCCACGTGCTCTCCTACTACCATTCTGACCACATGCGTTTGCACGACTGCGCGCATGCGGCCCCATTCCGTGCGGTCGTGCGTTTGCCTAACAGCTGCTACCCTGTCCTGTGCTTGCCCCCAGGCCCGCCTGGCGTCCCTGCCCGCCGTGTTCCTGCTGTCCTCCCCCGCCGTGCGCTGCTGGGCAGACCGCCTGGTGGGGGCGCTGCTGGGCGGCGCGGTGCTGGGGGAGCCGCCCCTGGAGGAGCACCAGCTGGAGGAGATGCTGCAGGTGCGGGGCGTGCGATGTGCGGGTGTGACGAGGGCTGCAGGTGGGAGTGACGGGGGAGACTTAAGGCAATCGTGCAGCTGACAGGGCAGAAGTTGTGGTGTGGCACACGCGGCGGAAGTGGATGGGAGTGCTTGATTCGTGCGCATCATGCGCTTGAGGGCACCGGTATTGACACGCCGCGCTACACCATGTCGTGCAGCAGGGTTACTGGCGGCTGTGCAGCATGCATGTGCGCAGCTGCATGCGCTGGTTGCCACAGTCGCTTCTTGCATCGGCGCTTGTTCACAACCGGCAAGTTTGCCTGCTTTACGACACCACCGCGCAGGACGAGCTGGCCTCCGCCTCCCCCGACGACCTGCTGCCGCCCGCCACCAACCTGGAGCTCAAGCTGCTGCTGCCGCCAGTCGCACCTACGACAAAAGGAGCAGCAGCAGCAGGTCCGGGTGCGGCAGGTGCAGGGTCCGTCGCGGCGCAGGGCACCGACGGCGCCCGGCGGCTCAGCGCCAGCGGCAGCACCTCCGCACCGCCGGGCACAGCGGGCGTCGGCAGCAGGGGACCAGCTGCTGGCTCTGTATCCGGTGCTGGTGCTGGCTCTGCTGCGGGTGGTGGTGGCGGGAGCGGCTTGCAGGCAGTGAAGGAGCTGGATCGCAGCATCGGCGAGCTGGAGCGGCTGCGGCTGGGGGTGACGCCCTCGTGGATCATTGCGCTGGTGGCGGACGAGCGGGCGCTGCGGGCCTACAGCCAGGTGCGGTGCGGTGCGGTGCAGGGCTTGCTGCATCGATGAGGGTCGGGGACCCGCACACAACCGGCCCACACATTGGCGAAGTCAGCTCCCGTTGCGCAACGGTTAAACCCTGCCTGCGTGAGTGAGCCGGAAGGAGGTTTGCGTAGGTTTTCAGGATTGCTCTACTACTGAAAAACCCACTTCCCTGCTCTTGCCCTGAACGTCCCCTTCCGCACACATCACGCCGCCTGCAGGTGCTGGTGTTCATGCTGCAGCTCCGCTGGGTGCGCGCCGCCCTGGACGCCGCCCACAAGAGCGTGTCCCTTGCCTGGCGCGCCGCCGCCACCGCCCGCCACGCCAACCGCTTCCCGCCCCTCCGCCGCCGAGCCGGGCCCCCCGCCGCCGGCACCCTCCAGCGCAGCAACAGCGCTGGTGCCGTGACCCTCGCCAGCCTCAGCTCCGCCGCCGCCGGCAGGCCTCCTCTCGGCGGCGGCGGCAGCATCCTCTCATCCGGCGGCGGCGGCGCCGGCGCTGCTCCCGGCCGCCCCGGAAGCGGGAGGCTTAGCTACTCCGGTGCAGGCGGAGTGGAGGGGGCAGGCGGCGCGCAGGGCCCGGGGCTGGCGGCGGGCCAGGCGCCGTACGTTCCGGGGCTTCCCCTGCGCGCCATGCTGTCCAGGATGCTGCACTTCATGGGCGTGCTGCATCAGTGGGTGTCTACGCAAATGGTGCACGACGCGTGGGCGCAGCTGGAGCAGGTGGGCTGGGCATGCGGCTCAGCGAACTGAGGGGGGAAATGCGCATAATGTTGGGCTCGCTCCTGTTTTGACCCTAGTACTCTGCGGTCCTGCGGTCGGGTTTGGAGGAACGTCAAACACTGATGTGCAAAGAGCGATCACCAACAGCATACCTTGACCACGTGAGCATGCCACTGCCGGTATGCATTCATGGTGCATCAATTGCATCGTCATGGGGACATGCCAATACAGGACTGCTCTACGCCCGAGTGGCCCTGACCCTGTCAACGGCCCAACTCCGTGCTCCGCCCTCCAGGACCTGGCGTCCTCGCGCAGCCTGGACGACGTGTGTGTGGCGCACACGGCCTACACGCACACGCTGCTGCGCCGGTGCTTCAGGTGCGGGGGCCAGGGGCTGGGGCCGGGCTTACCGTGGCATGTGCCAGCCGCCCCAGCGTGCAGTTAAGTGGCCAGTCTAAACGAAAGCCGTGCCGTTGTAGAACAGAACTGGGTCTTGCCGGAGGTGCAGACATGTCCACCTTTGACTGCAGCGACAGGGCAGGCAGAGCTCGTGCGACTGCGCCCCGGTACTCACCTGAATTGTACTCACCTTGTTGGGTTCCATTGGTGAAGGCCGAGGGCACGCTAGCCTGGCCAGTGCGGCGCCCCCCCCAGCGTGCAGTGGATATCAGGGTGGTCACCATATGAGGCATCTGCGGTTCTGGGGCGTTGCCCTGCGCGCGTGCACACCGTGCTACCTGCGTACGACTCGTCGTATTCTCTGAGCATCGTGCCATGCTTCATGCACTCCTCCACTAGCTGAACACGGAACGCACTACTCCCTCACGCCTCAGGGATCCACGGGACACCGCCGACGCTGCCGTGAGCCGCCACCTGGGTGCCGCCGTGGGCAAGTGCCTGGACGCCTGCCTGCGCTTTGCGGCGGCCGTGTCGGCGCTCGTGTCGGTGAGCTCACGCACTGGCAGCTCCCACGTGGCATTACAACGGTATGCTTGCACTGAGCCGCAGCCTTCCAAGCCGGTGGGTCCATGTCGCGTCCATGCCAGGGCTTAAACAGCTCACCAGCGTGCCGGCATCAGCCGCGTACTGACGCGGTCTGCTGCATTGAAGGCGCCGTCACGCCCCTCACCGCTTCGCAGTCACGGCCAGCTCAAACCGTCCGCCATCCGTGGCCCCTGCACCTCAATGATAACGACCTGTTGCATTGCTCATTCTGTTCCGCAGGCGCCTGCGCCGGCGCTGCAATCTTCTGCCGCCGCTGCGCCGCCGCTGCCCAATCCGCTGACGGAGCGCATGCTGGCGGAGGCGCGCACGACGGCGCACGCCTTCTCCGCCAACCTGGCCTACGCCGTCAAGTTTATGTCGGCGCGTGCGCTCACGGTGAGCTACCCGTGCTGGTGCTGAGCTGCTAAACAACTGCACCCCTAGATTTTGTCTCCACAGGTTTCCAAAATTAATCAAAGAGAGAAACAGGAAAAGCTGTGGTAGCTTTCTGCGGCACGCAGGGACGTTGCAACAGCGTCAGCGTATCCGCCTAAGCCGCGCCTCCAGAGTCCCGTATTGTTGCTGTATGGCCACCCTAGCCTGTGCAGTCCTGCTCTACCATTTTCCCGTTCAAGGATACAAATTGCCAGATCGTCGCCTGTCGAGTTGTCGTACACGCGTGCCCTCCTGCCGTACAGAACCCCATGAGCGACTTGGCCGACCTGCTCATGCGCCTCAACTACAACGGCGTGTATGACGACTTTTACCTACCCGAGGAGCTGGTGGCGGCCAGCAACGCCAACCACCACAACCACCAACCAACGCAGCACGCCAGCACCAACACGAGCAGCAGCAGCGGCTATGGCACTGGCTCGACCGGAAACAGACACGCTTCTGGGATGGCAGGCAATACCAGCTACCCCCAGAATCAGCAACAGCAGCAGGTGGTGTTGGGGCAGCAGACGGGTGGCCAGCCGTGGCATGGTGTGGGGGCGAGCGCAGGGGCAGGTGTTGGGGCGGGGGCGGGGCTGCAGCGGCGCGGGAGTCTGGGGGCGCTGGCGGGAGCTGGTGGAGCACACGAGGCGGTGCCGTCGCGAGGGGCCGCCTACGGGGTGCAGCAGGTGCAGCAGCAGCGGCAGCTGTTTATGCAGGGGCAGGGGCAGGTGCCATCAGGACCGGGTCTTGGGAGGCCCAGTCTAGGGGCACCGGGCGGTGGCGGCGGCGCGGCGGGTAGCTGTCGGCAATGAAGAGAGGGACGTGGCGGTAGTCTGTTGCTGGACATTGAGGCACGCGGGCGAATCGTAGGCCCAGAATGCACGCATTTCGGGATGCTGTATCCTGCCTAAGGCGTGAGAGAGGTGCGTCTTACGGGGCGCTTGTTGTGAGGGCTGCAGCGTGGGGGCGAAGGACCGGTAGGAGGTGGGCATGCCACCGCATGAAGGGTGCGGCCAGCAGGTGCCTGTGGTCGCCGAGCGGTGTACCGTACGCCATGCGTAGGCAGGACACTCATGTACCGTAGTGTACCAGTCTAAGACCAGAGCCGTGACGTTGTAGGACGGAACCCGGTCTTGGAGGAGGGGTTGACATGTCCGTCTTCGGCTCCAGCGGCAGTGCAAAACAGAGCCCGTGCGACTGCGCCCAACTGGCTCACCTGAAATGTGCTTACC
>VFQN01003916.1_pt1 | contig 20382 bp, 27 predicted proteins | sample 3512371 | NCBI WGS metagenome assembly VFQN01 (sample SAMN10412370, study PRJNA504923) | tailings metagenome | isolation source: Replicate 2 from Balatoc abandoned mine | place: Philippines: Itogon, Benguet | collected 2017-08-28
TCCCCATGCCCCTGCCCCTCGCCCTGGTCTCCCTCCACACCCCCCCCTGCCAGTCCCTCAGGCGACTCCCCCTCCTCCCTCCCCTCCACCCCCGCCCCAGCCACCTCCCCCTCCCCCGACTCCTCCGCGTCCTCCTGCCCTCCCCCACCCTCCTCCGGAACCACCGCCGCGCTGCTCCCAGACCCACCCCCTCTCTGCCTCCTCCTCCGGGCCCTCCTGACCCCCACCACCAGCAGCGCAGCGCCCACCCCAATGGACATGAGCACCACTAGCCCCGCCACACTGGCCAGCACGATGCCCCCTATGAGGGCTAGGGACAGGGTCTGGCCGCTGCCCGGCGGCTGTGGCAGCAGCGCCCGTTTGGGCGCCGGCGGGGGGTGCCACGTGTCGGGCATGCCGGGCACGGCGAAGCGCGGGGAGGCCACCGAATCGTAGTAGTCACGTGAGAACCTGCGGGCATGCAGAGCGTACATTGGGTTGAATACCGGTAGGCATCGCTCCCACCTCATGTGTGCCAGGCCCTGCCTTGGGTACGATGGATTTACTGTAGGCCGCGTATCAGCATGCATGTTACGGTAACAGGCGCACCTGGTGGAGAACTCTGATATGCCGACGTTGCCCGCCCCCAGGCTCTGCGCAGCCTCTGCCTGCGCCCCCGCCGCCGCCGCCGCCACGTTGACCGCCTCCAGCACCCAGCCCTGCAGCACGGCCAGCGGAACGTCCCCGGCCCCAGCCGCCTGCGGCTGCTGCTGCCCACCCCCAGAAGGACCAATCATAACCGGCGTTGGCGACGATGGTGGGGACGACGTAGCTGCCTGTGCCAGGGTGCCCTGGCGGCGGGCGATGAGGGCGTTGGCGGTTGCGGTGGAGGCCGCCAGCGCCAGGGAGCTGACCTGTGGTGTGTTGGGGCGGGCACAACGGCACGTGAAGCAGGTCAAACGATGTGACATACACGAGGACGCGGCCGGCATGAGCAGCTGTTTCCAGCGCCAGGGAGCTGACCTGTGGGGGCAACAAAAGGGCCCAATGCCACGTGCACTGGTTCCGGCGGTACGACACGCGGGCTCGACCAGGGGGCTCGATCGGCACCAGCAGGTGGACCCAGTGCCAGGAAGCTGACCTGTGGGATGTTTCGGGGGCGAGGGGGTTAGGTCCAACGGCACGTGCAATGTGTCAAGCGGTACGGCACAAGGGTGGGAGCGGCACCAGCAGCTGGCCCCAGCGCCAGGGAGCTGACCTGTGGGGGCAGTGGGGGCGGGTCGTGTGCAGCACCATGCGGACCAGCGGCGCTGCACCGGGTCGAATGGTACGACACGAGGACACGCCCCGCTTGTTACCTGTGTGACTTAACAGGCCGTCGGTTACTTACTGCACTGCAACGAACGTGAGCAGGCACGTGCTGCAGACACCCTTTGGGTGCGAGACAGTGCATAGTTTACACCAGACGAAAAACACAAGCCGAGGCGCCTTGAACGAAACTCGGTCTTGCCGGCGTTGTGCATACTGTGCATAGTGCATACTAGCACAGGTGCTGTTCTTTGGTTGGCACAGACCTGCATAATGGGGTCCGTGGTCAGCAACGTCGTCAAGCTTGTAAGCTGCGACCTGCCGCCGCCGCCGCTGCCGCCGCCGCTAACCGTAACCGGCACGGTCACATCGGCCAGCAGCACTGCCGCCGCCGCGCCGCCGCCGCCGCCGCCAGCACCGTTACTGGTAACATTCACAAAGGCGTGCGCCGTACCGATTCCACTGAGTACGGCAGGCACACGTGCGAACGAGGCCTTGAGGTGCTCCAGCAGGTCCTGGTCCAGGGTGAGGTTCCAGGGGATGTCCCCCAGCAGCAGGTCGGCGGCGCCAAGCTGCGCCGCCGCCATGGCCTGACGCCGCGTGAGCGTTACGCCGGTCTTGGCGGCGGCGCCCGCCAGGAAGCCGGCTGCCACGTGCAGCGTGGCCAGCAGGCTGGCCTGCATGAGGGTCACGAGAGACCCGTGGCTCGTGGTGGTAACGAACCTGCGTGTGTGAAAGGAGGGAAGCAGTCATAAGTTGGTAAATTGAACAGTATTACAAAATTGTTATGGTTGCAAATAACAGAGAGCAGCTGGAGTGGACGTGCCCGTCACAGGCACCTACGGTACGTGGCCTTATACCGTAGTAGTCGACGGGATCTTACGTGGCTTCGTAATAGTCGAAGAAGAGGATGTCCTTGGTGAGGTCCTCGGGCACACCCAGGATGCGGGCAAACCTGGGAAGCAAGTTGGGCGTGCGGTAACACAGTCGGTAGGGCCAGGTAGGGCCCGTGTCGCGGTCACATCATACTCTACGACCATGCCAGGGCTGCACGGGCCTGTAGCTGGCGCACATGGCCACCGTGAACCGGTAGTGGCACACAAGCAACGGCGGAACGGCCGATTCGCCTCCTACACTGGGACGTACCTACCGGTAGCTCCCGCCAAGCCCGGCAGATCGACATCGTGCTTTTTCCCCGCCATGAATCCCAAACCCAGTCAACGGCCGCTGCGTACGTGCCGCTACACTGGTGTGAATGCCACAGTGCTAGGAACAGCAGTGCGCACGCATTGCGGTTCAAGTGTCGCAACAAACTTACTGTAACGGCACTAACCTGCTAGCGGTGTCCGCCACCTCACTGAAGACCCGTGGGTTGGGCACTGCTGCGGAGGCCACAGCAGCCAGGGGCGACAGGATCAAGGGTGGCAGGGCGGAGGCCGACAGAGCCAGGTCTGGTGTTGTCCGAACCCACAGGCTGCCCTCGGCGTAGGGGGCCCACGTGATGGGGTCTAAGCAGCCGCCTGCTGGCAATGCTGAAGCAGCATCAGCAGCAGCATGGCCGGTGGTGGTGGTCGTGGTGGCGGCCGGCGGTGCTACGCCGGCGGCGGCGGTGGTGATGGGGGCCCCGATGCTGATGATCTCCACTGAGGACGGTGAGCCGAGAGGAACCGGCAAGCTGCGTTTGGCGTGCAGCGTAGCAAATGGGATCCGTACCGTTGGGTGTAGGCAGGGAATTGGTTGGGTGGTGCTTATCCGCAGGACACGTGTGGGTGTTGAGGGCTGTGCACGGCAACGGTGTAGCAATGTGGTGGAGGCAGCGGGGGGCGCTTTCTTGGAGGCACTTGCGTCCATGGCGCTACAGAAGAGGTGCTGATCTCGCGCGCGGCAGCTGCACTGCACGCGCGCGACAACATCACCCACACGAACTGCATACGCGCTCCTTGGAAGCTTCACACGTGTGCTTTGGGGCCTAGGGTACGGCCATCCGTTCGGCACGCACCTTACGGCGCCGTTATCCCCCACAGTGCTCTGTCCGCCAGCCGGCGTGCGTGCCAGGCACGTGTCACGGTCGGCCGGCGCCATGGGACCGACGGCGAGGGCCCGGGCCTTCAGGTAGGGCATGGGCGGAGGGGGCGAAGGGCAGCCACCGCCATTGCCGCCGCACGGCTGGGGGCGGGCTGCTGCTGGTGGCGCGGCCAACCCTGAAGGGGACGGTGCCTGCGGCATGGCAGGACGCATAAGCGTGAAAAGTGTTGATTGTTGGGGTTCGCAGCAAGCTGGGGCCTGAGTGGCAAACGCTCCTGAGCTGTGCTGCAGCATCTACGCCTCAACGCGTAAACGTCAGGGATACCGGTATCATCCGATCCGCTCACTCGCGCAGTCTGGCGTCTGGAGCAGCGCACACAGGTGCAGGCAGGCCCATGCCTCATGTAGCCTTCTCACAAAATACGACACGGCACACGGTGGGAAAAAGGTGGACCGCCTCACCTGCGACAGCAGCCGTCTGCCGGCGGTACTGCTGTCGGCGCTGCGGTGGCTGCTGGTCAGCCCCCAGAGGTTCGTCGCATCGGTGCCATGTCCAACTGGTGGCAGAAAGGGAGTGTGCGAAGTGCGTGGCAGTGTGGCACGACTAGCAGTGCTATCGGCCAGTTAGGGTGACAGTCCAGGGCTGCAGGCATGGCGCCACGTGTCAGGTGCACGCGACAGGAACAGCCAGCCAGCAGGAAAGGAAAATGGCGAGAGGAGAGCTGGTGCACGTCTCAGTGGCTCGCGTTTTGAGTGTGATATGTTCCTTGGGTCTCACCGCAAAGAAGCATGCACCATAGGAAGAACACCTCCGGCGGGCGGCGTCCGGCATGGCCATGTCCTGCCGACCGGCACAGCCCTGCACTCCGCTGCCAGGAATGAAACATTACTATTCGGGGTGTATTGTAAGGCTTGCTATGATCATCCCGTCTGTGTCGAAGGAGGGCCCTGGTGCAGATGTCCTAGCCAGGGTCACTCGGAGCGTACTCCTGGTGCATGTTGGTTAAGGTATGACCATTCCAAGCCCTTAATACAGCTTATAAGGGGCGGGTAAAGCGACTTTTGCTTCCGCGTGCGCGTTCGATTGCGGGCTGCTGCGTTCACCGTCCTACGTTAGGAAAGGGCAGAAGCACGCGGTAACATAAGAAGCACACAAGCCAAAATATACTCGTAAGTAAGTAACGGAGTCATGCTTGCCATCACTTAGGGGTATGTTGGTACTGATCGCAGCCCAGTCCTGCTCAGGCACCTCACTTGACAACGCCACGTGTCGGTGTGCCGCCTGGGTTGCACGCGTCGCCCTTATCCTGCCGGATGCAGGCACGCTGCATGTCCAACGCTGCAGCACATCAAGTGCCCCTCCTTACAGTGCCGATACAGTGAAGGTGAAAAGGTTCCAGTGTTAATTCGATACGTCCAGCTCGTCCCAGTGCAGGCCGCTGCAGGCGACTTCCAAATCAGAAGGCAACTTGCAGAAGTGTTTCGGCTTTTTATGGCGCCCGCCTAGTGCCTCTGACACAACGGCTGCGCATTACTTGCAGGCGACGGTGGAAATGGCAGCGCAACGTTGTGAAGCCAGACGGTTAACTTGCCCATAACAGCGTCAGCAAGTATACCGGTACACTCCACGGCATCCTGAAATGCCGTGGTAAGAGCCCCCGCTGCTGCCCTGCAACGCTACGCACAGAAGCGCATGTTGGGAAAACACGTCCGGACGCCGCCAACCCAAGCACCCCACGCAGCCATAGTGCTAAGGCGACGCCTGTCGTCCGCCACCCACAAGCGGACCAGCTGACCGCATGACTCGGGACAACCCCGTCAGCCTTGTTGGCTGTAGCCTTCACCAACATCTGCAAACACAACACGACCATGAACACAACAAGTATGCCTATGATAGTCGCACGAAACAAAACTCTGCACGGAGACACCTTGCGCGCACACTCAACCTCAGGCTGGTCTGCCCCAGCCAACGACCACACACCCTCGGGCGTTCGCCGGTAAGCCAAGCACATGACACGTTATTAAATGCAAGCACGCATGCCCGGTAGCGTTTGAGCTATTGTACAGCCGTGCAATGCAGGGCAATGCACGTGATTTCCCCGCTGCGCCAATACGGCCCGGCCCACCTAGAGAAAAAAGAAAGCAGCACTCAGCAGCCTGCCAATTGCCGCGAAGCAGTAGGCTCGTGGCAGTGCGGTATGAAGGGATTCTTCTTCTGGCACGTGGGTGCGCTTACGCCGCCGGCGGCTCCTCGGCGGGCGCCGCCGCCGCGCCGCCCTTGGCACCGCGGGGCGGCGGGGGGTGCTCGGCGTACAGGCGCTCAAAGTCCGGCCCCTGGCCCAGCACCACCACCATCTTGGGTTTGCTGCTGCTGCGCGTCTCCCCCTCCGCCTTGAGCACCTCCAGCCCCGTCCGCAGGCCTGCAGGCGGGCGTTGCAGGGACAAGAATCAATAGGTGCTCGCGTGTTGCTCATGCTGGCATTTGGGTTGGGTTGGGATTCAGCAGGACGCCGTCCCATGGGTCGTATGGCATCCATAGTCCCACAATATGGCCCTACAGCAAGGGTGTGATGTACAGCAGCCTCTCCATCCTGTCGCTGTCCTGCCTGTCGGCTACGGTGCCGCGGGCCAGGCGGCCAGCCCACCACTAGCGCACCCCCAACCCTGACGACACGACCTCACAAAACAGTGCAGGAATGGCACTCGGCGGCACCGCGCACGAACTTACTCTTCTCAGTAGCCCAGCCCTCCTTCTTGAGGATCTCCGACACCGTCACCAGGTTGGAAATTGCTGCAGGGTGCAAAGGAGGGCTGTCAGTTTCAGTCGCGGCATGCAGTACCACTTACGTTCGGGTGCATGCGTGACGCACTCCTACAATGCCTAAGTCCAATGCGCTGCACCCCACACAGGAGTTGCACCTTTGGCGCAGTTGCGCGGCCGAAAGGAACCCTTTCCCTACCCACCCATGCCAAGTGCCGAAAGCTCGACCTCCCCGTGTTCGTGCATGATTCTCCGACTCAGTGTAAGGTAGAAGTTCAGCGGCTTCTTATTTGTTGAGATTTGAACCCTGCGCAGCAGCCCAAGAGCCTGAGATCGAAAGTGACGATCGACGTGACGGGCCTGCCGATTGCTGCTTACACAGTGCGTCATAAGTAACAATACACTGCATAGATCCGACGGAAAGCGTTGGGGACGCCCAGCTTTGCTCCAGCTCTCACGGGCTGGTGGAAACTAGTCAAGGTCGAACAGCCACGCACCGGTTCCCTTGCCGCGAGTTTGGCCCCGAGCCGTTCTCAGTTGTCGCCATATTTGCAATCTAGCTTATCGACGTAATGCACAGGCAGCGCAGATGGGTACACACGGGCCAAGCACTCTGTAGGACTGAACGCCGAAAAGGTTTCGGTGTGGCACGAAAAGGTGCTGAACAATGGAGGGTATGTCATAAGCGCATCGACAAAACACATATCTGCGCGTTGAGGCTCAACAGTAGACCAAAGCTCAGTAATGCACGGCGTCCCATCAGCACTTTGCCAACCACTTTGCCAACCACCTATCGGCGTCTCACAGCGTACCACTATTGCACCTGCGTCACAAGTACGGCACAACAACCTTGCCAACACAGTGACAGCCTTCCCGCCAGCGTCGCCTTCTGCTTCACCTCCTGTTCCAGCCCCCAGAGCAAGCGCGGCACAACCCGCAGCAACGCACTTGATACCGCGCCACACAACATCGCATTCCCGCAACTGCATACGCTACACAACATCGCATATCAAGTAGCCTGGCAGCCATGCAGTCCCCCTCCCATAGCCCGCCTCCGTCATCGCCGCCACCCCAGTCCACGTCATTCCTTCGGTGGCCCCAGCCCTACGCCGCCCACCCGGCGCCTTGAGGGCTGAGGGGCTTCACTAATGCCCCATGCGCGATGCGCCCATCTAGGCGGCCCCTGAGACCTAGCCCTGCGCTGCCCGCGTCGCCGCCATCCCAGCTAACGCAGCTATCCCTCCACGGCTGAGGGGCTGCACTGTTACGGGTACTCCACCTCTGTGAGCCCTAGCCCTTACCGCCCACAGCACCGCCATCCCTGTCACAGTTGCTAACCCCTTGGGGGCTTTAGGGGCCACACCGCTGCCCTGACTCGGTGGCCCCTAGCCCCTAGCCCTGCGCCGCCCGCTGCGCCGCCATCCTAATTACCGCTGTTGCTCCTTTAGGGCTTGGGGTATACACTATTGCCCCATCTCGGTGTAAGCCCTAGCCCTGCGCCGCCCGCTGCGCCGCAATGGCGTCGTCCTCCAGCTGCGTCACCTGCTCCAGCAGCGCCTGAAACAAGCAAGGTGAAACAGGTAGTGTCATTTAATGCAAGTACAATAATAAGTAACAAGCAGCAACACAACCGTCAAGCAGCGCCTGAAAACAGGTGCGTGGGCCGCATGTGTGCACAAGGAGTCAGCAGCATGGAGCAGCACCTTGGGCGGCCAAGGCGAGAGCTTGCGCCGCAGGCATGCGGCCAGCTGAGGTAGTGGAAGCTACCGTACCCAACGAATGACGCAAACAAGGCCTTGGTCCCAGTTGTGTTGGATGGCAGGGCGGTAACGCGAAAGCGGGGAGTGGTGCAGGTGCATGCGGTTCGCACCTGCAGCTTGCTGGTCCAGGGGTGCTCCGCAAAGGCCTCTGCGGTGGTGCGCAGCAGGCTGCGGAGGTGCATGCGGCCGGCGGCCAGGTCCTTGGTGCTGCCTGGGGGTTTGCAAATCGGCGCACATGGGCGGAGAGGTGTAAGGCGAGTTCGAGAGCTGTGCAGATGGGCGGGCCACTGCGAGGGCCGACGACACTTGTGGAGAAGCAACTGACAGCCGCCATGATCTTACATGCGACCCTGGGCGACCCTACGATTAACAATCGAACTGGCAAACCGCAGTTCGCATACCGCCATTTAAACAGCTACCGGAGGACCGTACCGGTACCGGTATATAGGTTTAAGCCCGCCCCCTCTGCCCGCCCGCCCGCACGTGCGCCGCCGCCCTTCTCCTTCCCGCCGCACCTGGCTTCCCCTCCGCCACTCAGGAAAGCAACAGCTGATCCGGAGCACCGTAACAGGCTTGTCATCCCTGATTGCCCGCCCTGTCCCTTCCCCTCTCCCCCCACCTGGCTTCCCTTCCCGCTGCAGCCGCGTGTGGCAGTCCACGTAGGCGCGGCACAGCGCCTCCGACGCCTCCGCGTACTCCACAAACTTGGCCTCGTCGGACTTGTAGGAGCCGCCGGACAGCGCGCGCACCTGCACAGCCGCCATGGCGAGGGCCAGGGGGGCAGGCGGACGCTGTTCAGTCATGGCATCCGCCGCGTGCTCCTTTCAGGTGCGTGGTGCAGCACAGCACACTAGCAGCACTGTGTGGACGATGGAATCCAGCCGCCGCCGGTAGCTCCCAGTGTGCCCCTAGGTCCCCATGACCCCAAGCTCTTGACTCCTATGAACAAGGACCCGCAGGACCTTGCCCTAGCCCACCCAAGCCCCACCCAGGCCCCAGTCCAGTACCACGCGCTGCAACCTCTGCCTGGTCTCGACCAGCCGTTTTCAGGCGGCACCACCGCATTCCGCACGCTCACCCCGTCCCCATGGTCCAATGCGGGGCGGCCCAAATCAGCCTCACACAATCGTCGTGCGTCTGCTGTGCACATGCCCTACGATGCACATTACCCCTCACACCTTCTTCCGCCCCCCCCACCCCACCTGTTTCAGCCGCGCCTCCTTGGCGCTCTCCGGCTCCCCCCGCAGCGCCCAGTAGCGCGCCAGAGACCCCCACAGCGGCGGCGCGCAGCACGGCGCGTTGACCGCCTGGCGCAGCAGCGACCCCATGCCGCTGAGCAGGAACTCCCGCTCACGTCCAGGCAGCAGCACGCCGCCCTCGCTGCCCGCAGCCTCACCCTGCCCCTGCCCTTGCTGCCCCTGCTCGACCTGGCCAGAGGAGGTCCCCTCCTGCTCGTCCGCGCCTTCCCCCTCTGTGTGTGTGGCAGGCAGGGGCACGTCCGCCAGCAGCGGCAGCAGCGGCACGCCAAGCGCCGCCTCGTCCAGCTGCAAGGGGGAGGGCGGTGGCAGGGGGCAGTGGTAAGGGGCAGTCACAGGGTGTTGCAGGCAGCGTTCGAGTAAATGGACCGGTCTTCAGTGAGGAGTGTCGAAAAATCATTGACGCCATTCGAGTATGGGCACAATGCAGGGGTGTCCACGGTCCTGATCACCACAAGCGCGACAGAGCACAGCACGTCCAGCCCACGCCCACCCTTCCCTAACAGTCCCCCAACCCCCACATCCCCCAGCAACTCGACCCACCTTGAGGTCATCCTCCTCCTCCTCCTGCCGCTGCTGCTTCTCCCCCTCTCCCGCCCCGGCCCCCTCCCGCGCCTCCGCGTCCTCCGCGTCGGCCGCCGCCTTGGCCTCCGGGTTCATGCCCCCGTCCGGCGGCGGCGGGCGGCCCTCCAGCACGTCCAGCAGCCCCGACACCACGTCCTGGTACAGCCGCTGCCCGCTGCTCAGCTCCAGGGCCTGGGGTGGAAGGGAGGATAGGGCATGGGCATGGGCATGGCGGTGGTCGGTGTGGTAGTGGGTGTCACATAGGGTCTTGCCGTAGCTGGCGCAAGTCGGGCGCGCCTCTCTTCCCACATGGAGTAGCATGCCAACCCCACGGCCTACTACCGTTTCCCTTGTCCCGAAACCTACGGTATGCAGCGCCCCTTGTCAACCCACACTCCTGCGTACCAGTGTAACCTGACGCAACGCCGCCACACACAGCGTCCCAACCCTCTTTCCCCCCGCCCCGTCCTCCCCCGTCCCTCACCCGCTGCAGCCCCCTCAGCGCCGCCTGGTAGTGTCCCGACGCCAGGGCCGCGCGCGCGTAGTTCTCCCACGTCTGCCAGCTGTCGCGCTTGTGCTTGACCGCCTCGGACAGCGCGGAGAAGGCGGGCCTGGGAGAGAGGGAGGTGAGGGAGGCGAGGGAGGTGAGGCGAGCCGAGGTGAGAGAGGGGAGATGATGTGGTGCGGTGAGGTGAGGTGAGGTGAGGTGAGAGGAAGCTTCATGGTTGGGGGTCCCAGGGACGATACGTGAGTAACGGGCAGTCATTGAATGGTCCAGGGTGATGCGGTGTTTGGGCTTGGGGCTAGTGTGAGCGGGGCCATGAGCGGGGCCGGTCGCTGGCATGTGAGGAAAGCTTCCGAGAGCAGGCTCGGCGGAAACATGACAGTGACAATGGTCGGGGTACCGCGCCTCTCCCACTCCCATGCGGCCGTGGTCCCCCTGCACTCACTTGAACCTGCCCAGGTGCAGCCACAGCGCGGCGATGTTGTTCCACGCCTCGCCGTTGTCGGGCTCCTGCTGCGTGCAGCGGGTGAAGGCCTGGCGGGCGGCGGAGGGAAGGGGTAGGGTGCAGGAGGTCTCGGAGCGACGTCGAGAAGGCAGTGCGGGGCACGGGGCCGTAGGCCCCGGGACGAGCGCAAAGGAGTGTCGAGCACCCGGTGTGAGCATCCAGGGTGGCTGAGCTGAGACAGGCTGTACAGGTTGGAGTTGCCAAAAGGACATGTTGCTGTCGTTGGACAATGTCCGTGGACGGATTTCTGAGCAGGGCCCATCCATCAACAAGACGCCTGAACCATCGTGATACGAGCCTTGACATCTACACGCGCCGTCCCTGCCCCGCACTCTCACCCTCAGCGCGTCCCTGAACCTTTCCGCCTTGAGGTGGCAGAAGCCCAGGCTGAACCACGCCTCGGGGTGCAGCGGGTTGAGCGCCAGGGCGGCGGCCCAGTGGTCGGCGGCGCGGGGGTAGTCCCTGGGGGGTGGGGTCAAGCCACAGGGTGCATAGCGTACGGTCTCAGGCTTAGGCTTGTGCCATTCCATGTTGATTAAGTTGTAACTGCGGGTAGCTGCGTGTCACAGTCCTATTATCAACCCAGGCACCCACGTACACACTACGAAGCTGGCAAGGCAGGCTCTTGGCGGGTGACGGGCTGGCGGTCGGTGACCTCGGGACGAACCTGTGGCACCCAATGCCCGACACCACCGGCGGCCGACCTACTACACAGCTGTGGCACCCAACACAGCAACATCCGGCACACGGCAGCAGCGGCCGCCAACCTACTTTTTGCGCATGGCGCTCCTTGCCAGCGACCTCTGGCTCCGCGTGTGGCGCTGACCCGAGCGCAGCCACGCCTCCTCATAGTACCTGGGGGATGAGGGGGAGGTTGGAGGAGAGGGTGAAAGGGCGGGTAGTACGCATTGCAGGGGTCTGTGCCGTCGAGCACAAGGCAGTCCTCAGCCGGCCGAGTCGCAGTTAGCGTGGGGCATCCCACGGTGCACAGCTGCTGCCGCGCACCGGCCCTGCCCCGCATACGAGGACATGACGGACGTGCGAACAGCGTTTCCGGGGTACGGCAGTTAGGCAACGGCGCACCTGTCGTCCAGGTGCAGGTCGCCCAGGGCGCACCACAACCGCGGCTCGTCGGGCGTGACGGACAGCCTGGAAGGGCAGCAGGAAGGGCAGGGAAGGGAAGGAGAGAGATCAGTCCAACTAAAGAGCGGGACTCGGCGAGATCTGGTTGGGGACAACACAACCAAAGGTGGTCACGCATATCTACCTTACTCTGGGCAGCACGCGGATTAGTGTGGCTTCAGGCAGCGAGCTGCGCGCTAGGGGCCAGTACGGTATCACAGGCAATACCGGTCCTGGTAACCGCCCTCGCACGCCGCACCTCCTGCGTATGAGCTGGTCCGCCATGCTCTTCTTGCCCAGCAGGCGGTAGCAGGTGATGAGGTAGTCCCACTGCTCCAGGGACTCAAACACCTTGATCGCGGCACCTGGGGGTGGAGATGCGCAGCAGACAAAACCAAGTAAGAATGAGGATGTGAACATTCCGTGACGTGGACAGCGTCCGCCCACAATGGGTCGGAAGGTATAAGCTGAATGAGCCGAAGCCAAAGCTAGTAGCATGACGCGCCACATGCAACCCACCCTTCCGTTCACACAAACTGCGGAAGTGCGCTTGCAAGTTAGCATCTCATCGTCGTACGCAAGCCACGTGCACAGCGCCCAATGTGACGTCGCTTTCTGCCGCTCGGCGCTCCCCTCGTATCCAGCCCCCATACAACCACAAACACCCGCCCGCCCCCTCGCCCGCACCCCCACCCACCCACTAGCCCCATGGACACGTAGTGCTCCGCCGCCTCGCGCCGCAGCGACACCTGCAGCACGCGGGGGCAGAGCCAGGCAGACGTGAGTGGTTACCCACGCCGGAGGAGTGCGTGACGCACAGCAGCTCGGCAGCAGGAAGATACTCAGATGCAGCTGGTAAAAGGAGGGCGTGCACCACAATGCCCGAGGACCAGCACCTCCACCACCTGGGCCGAGGCCCACCATGGCTCCTCCTGGCAGGACGCCACAGACGTGCACGACCACAACTTAACAGGCACATGGGCGCACCGTACTTCTGCGCTCCTGCTCAAACTATGCGTTAATCCACGCCACGCACCTGCAGCGGGAACCATACCGCCCAGCTCAGAACCGCCCGCTGCGCCGCCAGCGCCGCCTCGGCCCCGCCGCCGCTGATGACCTCCGCCCCTGCCGCCGCTGCCTGCCCCTGCGCCTCGCCCTCCCCTGCCCCTTCCACCGGTGGCGGCGGTGGCGGCGCGCCCACCAGCGCCTCGCTGAGCTGGTCCATGTGCAGCAGGGCACGCTCGCGGGTGCGGGCGCGAGTGCGTTCGTGGCGGGTCTATGTGGGCACGCATTGGGTGGGGCCATCCAGGTCAGGCTCCGCGGTCCATGCAGCACGTCGCCAGTGCGTGTAGTAGCCATATGTCTCGTCATACACGTCTTACAAGCCGAACAGGGCTGTAACGCACCTGAACGCCAGCAGTACAAACCCTAGCGCATTGAACCTTGCCAGTCCGCTTCCTGCCAGCGCAGGCCAGCCTCCAGGTGATGTAGCAACCATATTTTACACGATAACGGTGATACAGAAATACGCGGCCCACCTTGAGCAGGCGCGCCGCCGCCGCCGTCATGAAGTGCGTGCGGCGCTGCGACAGCACCGCCTCCACCCAGGGGGCCATCTGCCACTCCTGCGGGGGCAAGCAGGGACAGGCAGGGCGGACAACGGCACCGCATGAAGCGCAACGCAATAACAGAAGGCATAAAAAACCGCCGTTGCATGCGTACAAAGCTTGTGCATCCCGCCGTGACCTGACCGCCGCCGCGGGTACCCCACATACCCGCACCCACGCAACCCCACCTGCAGCTCATCCGTGCTGGTGCCCTTCTTGACGGCCGTGGCCCAGGCCAGCAGCAGCGCCTGCTCGGGGCCCGAGTACCGCGCCTCCAGGGGGGCGCCGGCGCCGTCCACCAGCTGGGGGGCGGGGAACACCTCGCTCTCGTCCTGCAGTGGGGGTCGGGCGGCGTTTGCGAGCAACGGACAATGTCAGCGTGACGGCCATCATTGCAAGTTTACCCATACCCTGTTTCTCAGGATGCTGTGGGCGAGGGGCGTGAGGAAATTTGGATGTTTTGCTCCCCTCCTGGATGAGGTCGGAGGCGGGACGTGGGGAGCGTTGTGACCTAGCCCGGGTCAAGGTGTGTACGCGACAGGTGGTTGGGGGATGATGTGCCAACGCTTTGCGCTGCAGTAGAGATACGTCACGCTGCTCCAGCTGTAACAGCAGCAGCATGGCCGTGCCACGCAATGTCCGAGCGCCGGCAGCCTTGCAACGGGGCGGACAGCACTGTACTCTTCCGAAACACATATTGCAATGCGGACGGCATCCCTCCGCTCTCGTACCTTAAAGCCCTCCAGTTCGCGGTTGAATAACGCAGCGCCTTCCAAGCCTGGGGTGTGGGGAGCAGGGCGGATACGTCAGTCGCCCCTGTACCCCCCAGCGCGCCTGTCGCCATGCTCACCCCGACACATGTATTTTGAGATACGTGCGTTCGCTGTGCCACCTAAGCAGATTCCGTTGACACAGGCACTGCCACTACTTCGTCCTTCAATGCAGTTGCCGCTATTGCCGCTGCACCCTGTGCCACCGCACCGCCAACCCTGAGCCCCTTGTGCACCTCGGCCAGGAACTTCCGCACCCCCACCCCCACCCACCCAGCAGCAGGTCTGGCGCGGTGGGGGCTGTGCCGGGCGGGACCGCGCGCTGCGCCTCGCTGCCCACCACCACTAGCTTTGCCTGTGGGAGCCAATTTGATAGGGTCCAGGGCGGTGGGAACCCGGTGCTGGTGTGGGGTACAAAACCGGCAGCATCTCGACGCTTTCCCATTGCTCCATTATCAGATCCCCCATGTCCCCTCAAAGATTTTTTTCTCAGACACTCATCGCCAGCAACGGCCCGCACCACCGCCACCACCACCACCACCACGACCCTTCCTCTCGTCCTCTCCCCTCCCTCCCACCCTGGTACTTTGTCCCCTCCAACCCTTCTGCGCCCGCCACCCCCCTGGGGTCCACCTGGTGTACGTGGAGTAGCGTCCCCTCGCCTTGCCCTCTCCGTTTCCACACCTTCTCACCTTGGGGTCCACCTGGTGCACGGTGCGCTTCCCCAGCGCCCCCGTCAGCTGCGGCTCCACCCCCAGCAGCGCCCCCGCCCGCGCCAGGTACTGCCGCCCCGCCTCCACGTAGCCGTACGCGTACTGGCACAGCGCCAGCTCCACGAACAGCACGCCCAGCAGGCCCGCGTCGGCCCGCCTGCCCTCCTGCCCCCCTGCACCGCCACTAGCCCCATTGCTGCTGCTGCTGCTGGTGGTATCATTGGCGTTGTCACTGCTGCACGCATCTGCCCAGGCCAGCAGGCGGGCTATGAGCGCCGCCGCCTCCCCTGCCAGAGTGGCGCTGCGGCCGTCCAGCGCGTGCTGCTGGGCCATCACGCAGCGCAGGGACCACCAGTACCAGCCGGGGGAGGGCCCCGAGGCGGGGGAGGCAGTGCCCTGGCCCTGGTCCTGGCCCTGCTGCTGTTGGGGAGCTCCGCTGGCGGGTGCCCCCTCGGTGGTGGTGGCTCCTGGGGTGTGGGGCGGCAGGCGCAGCGGGGCCACTAGCAGGCGGCGCGCCAGCAGCAGCCACTGCACGGCGGGGCAGCGGCCCACAAGGTCCTCGCCTGCGTAAAACGAGGGCGGAAAGTGAGGATCACAGATGTGGAGGGCAGACTTGGAGGTGGAGCGGCGCCGGAGCCGTGGAGGCGAGGGCCTGAGAGGAGGCCTCACGATAGCCCCACACTGTTGAGCGCAGCAACATCAGGTACACGGTCACCTACACCGCCCGTATGATGCAGGGTAGCTGTCCCTGGCCACGGCCCTGCCGCCAACTCCCGGACGCCCTTGCAGCAGCGGCATGCGCTATCATCGCCTCTCACAGCCAGCTCCCTATCCGCGCCCCCTGCCCGCTGTCCCACCGCCAGCCTGCTGCCCAAGCCCCCGTCCGCCTCGGCCCCTCACAGGCCTCCCCACACGGCTGCCGCTCCCGCGCATGGCCAGCCTACTCCTATCCGCGCTCCCAGGCTGGCGATCCAACGGCGGTCCTCACAGAGCCTCCCCACACCCCCACCACTCACCGTCCACCGCCAGCTGCCCCGCCGCCCAGCGGTCGCCCACCGACTGGGAGTCCACGCCCAGGCCCCCCGGACCGTCCGAGGACGAAAACGGAGACGCCTCGGCCCCAGCACCCGATTCCCCTTCCCCAGCCCCGCCATTGGCAGCTGCGTGCGCCTCCTGCTCGCCCTGCTGCTGCGGCTGCTGCTCTTCACCTCCTTTGCCTTGCTGTGAGAGCAGCACGGGGATGCCCCCCGCGGCGCGGCGGCGGGCTGCGGCCTGCTGCGCCACGGCGGGCGGCGCAAAGAGGTCCAACGGCGAGGGAGGCGCCGTACCGTGGGTCGGCCTGCGGGGGATATGTCAATATCCAAGTGTTAAATAATGCTGTTGCGTACTCAAATGCTAGCAGAGCAGGCCATACACGGCGAGTGCCGCGCGCCCTCTGAATCACGTACTGCAAAGGTGGCTCTGGCAGGGGCCAGGCGTGTTGCGCTGGTAAGGGACGGTGGTGCCTGTAAAGACCAGCACAGCACCACCCCCTTCCCTGCTTGTGTCCCGGCCCTCGGGCTCACCCAGTGAGGTTGTGCTGCATGAACAGCTCCAGGCACGCCACGCCCGCCAGCAGCACCGCCTGGGAGCTGCTGGGGACATCCCCTGGCGCAGCGCCGCCCCCAGCCGCTGCTGCCCCGTCACCGCCGCTGCGACCACAAGCACCGCCAGGCCCCGCCGCCGCGAGCGCTGCTGAGGCGCGGGCTTCGACCAGGTCGTAATACGACGCAATGTCGTGTACGGCAGAGCTAGAGGTGCTGGTGACAGGGCTGTTGGTGGTGGAGGAGGTGGTTGGGGCGGCGTCGGTGTGGTGTGGGCTGCATGCTGTGGCGTCAAGCAGGGACCGCAGCGCAGGCACCTGCTGCAGCGCCTCTAAATACCGCCCGCCCAGCAGCAGCTCACAAGCCCTGCCGCAGTCTCCATCTGCATGCAGAAGTTTGGTTTAGGCGCAAACGAGCTTTTGGGTGGTGTACCGTGGGTGCGGGGTGTTGACCTGTGCGGTCCGGGTGCCGGAAGGGCGTGGTGCTCTGCAGCGACGCCCGGCCAAGCGAAAGCGTTTGCAGACGTATAAGGATTTCTGTAATAAGCGCTGAGCTTTCGGTACTCGTCGATTGTGGGGACTGCTCTCAGCGACGGCTGTTCGTCGTGTGGGATGTTCGGGAAGGTGTTGCGCGTGCTCGCGACTTCCAAACGGCACTGACAGTAGAACAATGTGTCTCTGCAGGCTTTTGTTGATATCATGATAGCAAGAAGTCATGTCGCCTTACCTAAACCCGGCGGCTGCGCTCCCAGCGACAGCCCGCAGCTTTTCCTCAACAGCAATAGCTCGTGATTGTCCATAGGGCACACCAGGTAATTTCAAACGATATTTATTCTTAAAGGTGATTACGAGCGCTGTATTAGGTGTGCCTAGCCCAAACTCAGTAGTTACGCGTCGTAGCAGTACAGGCACAAAGCGCTCGTCTTATGTACGCTTAAGCAAAAATCTGCAAGTTGCGTGGGTGGCACATTGCTTTGCACACTGCGCGCCGGACGACGGGTGTTGTGTAAGCAGTTGGGGTTGGTAAGACTGTCCCATGGCTGTTGCATGGACTCCCGAAAGCGACGTACTGGTCACTGTGTGCCGTCCTTCATGCTACACACCTGCAGTTAAAGTACCCTGCCAAAGCGTGTTGCATCAGGTTTGTGGAAAATCCTTTCAGCACACTACCGTGTCGCCATATTGACGAGTTGGCCGGACGGGGTGCAAAGGTTGCATCAGGGCTAGCAACGGCTGAGAGAGCAGCAAGCCATATTGCGCCTCTGGAACGGCGAAAGAGTGCCATCGCCCATAACCACGACGCCTTCAAAATAAGGACGGGACACGCAGCTCAACAAGTGCTTTTGCACGGCTCGATAGCACCACACCAGTAACAGCCCCTGGGCATTAACAAATCCTTCCTGAGTCAGGCTACAGCAACCGCACGCGCACAACGCGCGTCAGACAGCCCCCAGCAGTAAGCCGCCCACGGTCGGTCAGCGCAGGACCACACATCACTCGAAGCACCCCTTCACCTGCACGTCCCCCCTGCCGCTGTCCGCCAGCGCGCGCCACACCTCCCCGCACAAGTGATCCATGTAATCCAGCTCACACACCAGCTCTAGCTTGCGCAGGTGCAGGCAGCCCAGGCACGCGGCGTGCAGGGCGGTCATCAGGACGTCATCCGACTCCCACTCGCACTGCGTGGTGTCCAGGGCAAGCCGCTGCAGCTGCCGCATCTGGCCCAGGCACACCAGTTCGCCTAGCTCCACGGAGCTGCCCTTTACATCCAGCACCTGCAAGCGAGACACGGACAAACCCGAACCCGAATGAGATATAATTTCTAAACAGAAGTCAGGCACTTGGAAGGTCAATGGCAGTCGCAAGTTGCAAGTCATCGTGCACTGCCGCAGAGGCTTACTCGTCACCCGGTACGGGCCACCAGCTCCATCAGGAGTCAAAACGTGGTGCGCAACGGACCGGTACGGCACGGCAAATCGACGACACCAAGCTGGTACCCCCTTCCGCACCTTGCCGTCCGGGAAGGTGTCGGCAACGCACGCCAGGTCCCCCGCCGCCAGCGCCAGGCCCCACAGCTCCACCCTCTGCCCGGGCACCGCCAGGGCGCGAAGCTCCCGCAGCCACGGGGCGTGGCCGGTTAGAGAGACCAGACCAAGCCCCGTCACAACCGGAGGGGGGAATAGCAGCATGGGGCCCGCGTCGGCGTTGATGCACAGAACGTGCCCCTTGCCATACTTGGAGTGCCATGCGTTGTCGTCCATACCGCCCCGCGCCCGCACGTCTGCCAGGGCCCCCACCGCCTGCCGCATCACCTGGGGGGTGTCTGGGAGCAGGTGCGAGCCGCCGGGGACTGCGTCGGCCGGGCCAAATGGAAGCATCACGACTCTCCGAGACTCCGAGGTGATCACCGCGCGGAGTCGCGGGAACGTGCCCAAGCAGGCCAGCGCCCTCGGTGAGCAAGGTCCGCCTCCTAACCACAGGCCCAGCAGCTGGTGCGGGCCCCCCGCAGCAGTACCAAGCCCCGAGGCCGCTGGCTGCTGCTCCTGCTCCGTCGGTCCAGGGGGCGCCAGCCCTGCTAGCTGTACGTTCGTGAGGGACGTAAGGGCCGCCAGGTCTGACACGCTGAGGGTGAGGGAGCTGCTCTTGAAGCTGGCCAGGTGCGGCATGTGTCTTAACGCTGCGACCAGCGCCTCCCGCTGGGCCGGCCATAGATCCTGCCACCGGCGCTGCTCCCTGTCAGTTCCCTCCGCTTCTGACCACGTGGCATCGCACCGCTCGTAGTGCGGGCAGATGAGCTGCAGCTGTGTAAGGGCTGTGAGGCTGCTGAGGTGTCCCAAACTGCGTGCGTCTTGCGGGCGGATGCCAGAGGCAGGAGTGTGCGGCCCATCGAGGCTGCAGTGCACCTCCAGGTCCAGGTGCTTGAGCTTGTGCAGGCCGGAGATGCTCTGCAGGATCGCCGTTTGGCCTGTGGGTTAGAGTAGTGTACATGAGGCACAGCTGAATGAGGAGCTGTTCACGTGGGGGTGTGCTTGCTTTGCTTGGGCTCGGTGGCGGCTATCGAAAAGGTGTTGGCAGTGTGCATGCAGCGCAGTATCCTCCAGGCACCCCGTCCCGATCGCGAACAAGCTCCGCAAGGACTTACACGACAGGCCCACAGGAAAGTCGAGGCCGGCGCTGAGGTTGAGGGTCTCCACAGTCGTGCAGTGGCGCAGCCCGCCGAACGCCTCTGGCAGCCAGTCGTCCGCCGCGATGATGTCCAGCGAGCAGAGGTGCGGTCCACGGCGCTCCAGCAAGTGGGTCACGCCTGACACATGGTCGTTGGCACGCTGCACGCCGGCAGCCCCGACCGCGTCCCCTGCACCGTTGCCCTCAGGCGGCTCGCACTCCAGGATAAGGTGCTTGAGGCCGGGACTCGCAGCCACAAGGGCAGCAGCGATGCGCGGACTGATGAAGACTGGTCCACGGAACATCACATCGATGAGGTCGGGGCCCCCGCAGGCGTCCAGGATGGAGAGCCTGTGGTATGGGGGGAACGGGTGCGGGGCAGGTGACCGCCGGTACTTGTAACGGCCGACGCCCCTCTGGAGAGCCGTGGTGCATCGGAGAGCATTATACGATACACTAGTCTGTTGGCAAGAAGTAAGCAGAAGCTACTTGAATGCCAGGATACGGTAGGCCCAGGTCCCAGGTCACATGACCCCCTTGTGCTCACAGCTGCTGCTCCTGCTGGTCGTACGAGGCGGCTGCGTCGAACACTACCTCGACGGACCCGAACTTGGCGCCACGCTGGATTGCCCCCTGTAAGGAAGCTTGCACCTCACTAGGTGCAATGTGATCCATATAGGCGAGTTCCAGGGACAGCCGCTTAAGCCGCCCGTCGTGCAGCTGTCGGCCGTCTCGGCAGGCGGCACGGATGTTCCTCCGG
>VFQN01003917.1_pt1 | contig 20378 bp, 19 predicted proteins | sample 3512371 | NCBI WGS metagenome assembly VFQN01 (sample SAMN10412370, study PRJNA504923) | tailings metagenome | isolation source: Replicate 2 from Balatoc abandoned mine | place: Philippines: Itogon, Benguet | collected 2017-08-28
TGTTGGCGACCTTCGTGGTCGCCAACAACATGATCGGCTCGGGTTTTTTCCTGCTGCCGGCCTCGTTGGCCGGCCAGGGTGGCGTCACCGCGCTCAGCTGGCTGCTGGGCACGGTGATCGCGGTGATCCTCGGCGGCGCCTTCGCCCGCCTGGCCCGCGACTACCCGCAGCTCGACTGCCCCGATGACTACGTGCGGCCCTCGCTGGGCCGCGACATGGGCTTCCTGGCCACCACCCTGTACTGGGCCTCGTCCTGGATCGGCAACAACGCCATCGCGGTCGCGGCCTTCGGCTACCTGGTCACCCTGCTGCCCATCGACGGCGGCGACACCACCTGGCGCATCGCCGGCCAGCTCGGCCTGATCTGGCTGATGTTCGGCATGAACATGCTGGGCCCGCGCAAGGTCGCCACCTTCCAGTCGCTGTGCGTGGTGTTCGGCCTGCTGCCGGTCGCCGTGGTGCTCGTCGGCGGCTGGGCCCACTTCGACGCCGACCTCTACGCGGCCGCCTGGAACGTCACCGGCGAGTCCGATGCCCTGGTGGTGTTCAACAACCTCGCGCCGATCTTCTGGGCCTTCGTGGGCCTGGAGACCGGCGCCATGGTCGCCGGCATCGTGCGCGACCCGGACCGCAACGTGCCGCGCGCCACCCTCGCCGGCATCCTGCTGGCCGGCGTCGTGTACCTGGTGTCCTCGGTGCTGGTGATGGGCATCGTGCCCGCCGCCGAGCTGGCCGCCTCGAGCGCGCCCTTCGCCCTGGTCGCCGCCTCCATCTTCGGGCCCTGGGCCGCGCCGGTGATCGCCGCCGCGGCGGCGCTCAAGGCCACCGGCACGCTGGGCGGCTGGATGCTGGTGTCGGGTGAGTCCGGTGCCCGCGCGGCGATGCGCGGCTACCTGCCGCCGATCTTCGGCCGCCTGCACGGCAACGGCTCGGCCGGCTGGGGCCTGTTCTTCGTGGCCATGGCGATGACCGTGATCGCCATCGTGACGCTGGCGCCGACCGTGGCCGACCAGTTCGGCACGATCATCAACGCCGTCGTGCTGCTGGTGGTGCTGGCCTACATCGCCGCCGGCCTGAGCCTGATGGTCGGCACGCCCGAGCGCCGCCCGGGCCTGAAGGAGCGGCTGCTGGGCCTGGGTGCCCTGCTGGCCTGCGGCCTGCTGGTCTACAGCTCGGGCTGGCAGCTCTCGCTGGCCGCCGTGGGCTTCGCCTTCCTCGCCTGGATCCTGTTCCGACTCTTCGCACGCCAGCCATGACCGACACGACTGCCCCGGCCGCGGCCGATCCCAAGGCGCCGCTGCCGCCGCAGATCCGCTACATCATCGGCAACGAGGCCTGCGAGCGCTTCTCCTTCTACGGGATGCGCAACATCCTGGTCGAGTTCCTGATCGGCAGCGTGATCCTGGCCGCGCTGCCGGCGCTGGACCGCGAGGGCCATGCCAAGGACGTCTTCCACAGCTTCGTCATCGGCGTGTACTTCTTCCCGCTGCTGGGCGGCTGGCTGTCGGACCGCTACTTCGGCAAGTACAACACCGTGCTGTGGTTCTCGCTGATCTACTGCGCGGGCCATGCCTGCCTGGCGATGTTCGAGTCGGACAAGGCCGGCTTCTTCACCGGCCTGTTCCTGATCGCGCTCGGCTCGGGCGGCATCAAGCCGCTGGTGGTGTCCTTCGTCGGCGACCAGTTCGACCAGCGCAACAAGCACCGCGCCCGCGTGGTGTTCGACGCCTTCTACTGGATCATCAACTTCGGCAGCTTCTTCGCCTCCCTGATGATGCCGGCGGTGCTGCGCAACTGGGGCCCGGCCTGGGCCTTCGGCATCCCGGGCGTGCTGATGTTCATCGCCACCCTGATCTTCTGGCTGGGCCGTCGCCAGTATGTGCACGTGCCGCCGGTGTCGGACGACCCTCACTCGTTCTTGCGCGTGGTGCGCAGCGCCCTGCTCGCCCGCGGCGCCGGCCCGGGCACGGTGATCGCCGCCGCGGGCGTGGCCGGCGCGGTGGCGATGCTGGCCCTGTGGGCGCTCACCCATGCCGGCGTGGCCTGGTGGCCCGGCGGCTGGGGCTTCGTCATCACCGCCTGCCTGTCCCTGGGCCTGCTGATCGCCGCGGTCGGCTTCGGCGCCGCGCTGCAGCTGGGACGCGCCGACGGCCTGCATCCTCCCGAGGCCATCGAGGGCGTGCGCGCCGTGCTGCGCATCCTGATCGTGTTCGCGCTGGTGACGCCGTTCTGGTCGCTGTTCGACCAGAAGGCCTCGACCTGGGTCATCCAGGGCAAGGCCATGGCGATGCCGACCTTCGACTGGCTGCCGGCCGGCGCCGCGGAGTTCATGCGCACCTGGTTCGCCTCGCCCTCGCAGATGCAGGCGCTCAACCCGCTGTTCGTGATGGCGCTGATCCCGATCAACAACCTGCTGCTCTACCCCGCCCTGCGCCGCTGGGGCTTCGATCCCACGCCGCTCCGGCGCATGGGCTGGGGCATCGCCATCTCAGGCCTGTCCTGGGTGGTGGCGGGCGTGATCCAGCTGCAGCTCGACGGCGGCGCCGGCCTGCACATCGGCTGGCAGTCGGTGCCCTACCTGCTGCTGACCTTCGGCGAGGTGCTGGTCTCGGCCACCGCGCTGGAGTTCGCCTACAGCCAGGCGCCGCATGCGATGAAGGGCGTGATCATGGCTTTCTGGTACCTCACCAGCACCTTCGGCGGCCTGTGGGTGCTGCTGACCAACGCCGGCGTGCGCCACCCGGCGGTGATCGAGCGCATTTCATCCACCGGCCTGAGCGAGCCGGCCTTCCTGATGTTCTTCTTCGCGGCCTTCGCCTTCGCGGCGGCGGCGGCCTTCATCGCCTACGCGCGCCGCTATCCGCCCAAGGATTTCTACCGCGTCGCCTGAGGCCGGACGCGGCCGGCGCCCGCGCCGGCCCGCCCCCGCTCAGAAGCCGAACCAGCCCTGCACCGCGTGCAGGGCCGCGGTGCCGCCGATGGCCAGGGCGATGAAGTAAGCGACCGTCGCCAGCTGGGCCACGTGCCCAATCAGCACCGCGCCGCCGTCGCGCTGGATGAAACCGATGGCGTAGAACAGCAGGGCGATGCCCGGCAGCGTATTGCTCAGCGGCACGAAGCCCAGCGGCACCATGAGCAGCAGCGCCGCGCTGGTGAAGGCCAGGTTGCCGGCCAGGCGCCAGCCGCCGGCCTCGACCAGCCAGGCCAGCCGGTACGGCCGGCTGATGCGCTCGAAGCGATGCACCCATTTCAGCCCCGCCTGCAGCGCGGCCCGCACCTTCGCGCCCGGCAGGGGCCGCTCGCGCAGCTTGCGCGGCAGCCACATCGGCCGGCCGCTGATGCGGCTGATGCCGACCAGCAGGATGGCGCCGCCGAACACCGTGCTCACGCCCGGGATCGACACCGGCACCAGGAACACCAGCACCATCAGCGCGGTGACCAGCAGCAGGCCCTCGTCGCCGAACTGGTCCATGAGCTTGCCCAGCTCCAGCGAGCCTTCGGGCACGGTGGCGATCGCGGCGGCCAGCTGTTCGCCGAGGGACTGCCGGGCGTCGGTGGGGGCGCCGGTCATCGCGTGCTCCCCGCGGCGACGCGGGCCTCGTAGCCGGCCAGCTCGCGGCGCAGCCGCGGCAGCAGCAGGTAGACGCCGACCAGGTTGGGCAGGGCCATCAGCAGCAGCAGCGAATCGGCCATGTCCATCAGGCTGCCCAGCGGCACCGAGCAGCCCACCACCACCATCGCCAGGAACACCAGCTTGAAGCCGAGCTCGGCCGCCTTCGACTCATGCAGCAGGAAGCCGCAGGCGATGGCGCCGTAATAAGCCCAGGTGATCATCGTCGAGAAGGCGAACAGGAACACCACCACCGCCAGTACGTAGGGGAACCAGGGCGCCACGGTGGCGAAGGCGTTGGAGGTGAGCTGCACGCCGTCGGCGCCGCCGACCAGGTGCTGCTGGGTGATGATGATCACCAGCGCGGTCATGGTGCAGATCACCACCGTGTCGATGAACGGCTCCCACAGCGCCACGAAGCCCTCGGTCATCGGCTCGCGGGTGCGCACGGCCGCGTGCGCGATCGCCGACGAGCCCAGGCCGGCCTCGTTCGAGAAGGCCGCGCGGCGGAAGCCCTGGATCAGCGCGCCGAGCACGCCGCCCTGCACGCCCTCGGCGCTGAAGGCGCCGTCGAGGATGGCCATCAGCGCCGCCGGCACCTGGCCGACGTTGGCGAAGATCACGAACAGCGCGCCGACGACGTACAGCAGCGCCATGCCCGGCACCAGCCGCGCCGTCACCGCGCCGATGCGGCGCATGCCGCCCAGCACCACCAGGGCCACCAGCACCGACAGGCCCAGCCCGAACAGCCAGCCGCGGCCGGCCAGCGGGCCCTCGGCGCCGCCGGTGACGTGCAGCATCTGCGCATAGGTCTGGTTGGCCTGGAACATCGCGCCCGAGCCCGCCGCGCCCGCCATCACGCACAGGGCGTAGAAGCCGGCCAGGCCACTGCCCAGCCAGGCCAGGGGCGGGTAATTTTCGGCCAGGCCGCGGCGCAGGTAGTACATCGGGCCGCCGGCCACGGTGCCGTCGGGCTTCTCGACGCGGTACATCACGCCCAGCGCGCACTCGGCGAACTTGGTGGACATGCCCAGCAGGCCGGCGACGATCATCCAGAAGGTCGCGCCCGGGCCGCCGATGGTGATGGCCACGGCCACGCCGGCGATGTTGCCCAGGCCCACCGTGCCCGAGACCGCGGCAGTGAGCGCCTGGAAGTGGCTGACCTCGCCCGGCCCCGGGCCCGTGTCGGCCTGGCCGCGGATCAGGCGCAGGCCATGGGCGAAACCGCGCAGGTTGATGAAGCGGAAGGCCAGCGTGGTCACCAGGCCACCGGCGATCAGCCAGCCGACGATCAGCGGGAACATCGTCCCCTCGCCGCCCACGGGCACGGCCTTGAGGATGAAGCCGGCGATGGCGTCGGCCACCGGCCGGAACAGGGCATCGATGCGTTCGTCGAGGCCGGGGGCCGGCGCGGCGCCGGCGGCCGCCAGCCAGGCGGAGGCAAGGGACATGGGCAGCGGATCCAGGTGGAACGGCCCCGCAGTCTAGCGGCGAAGCGGCCGCCGTGGCCGTGAACGCCGCGGACTACACCGTTTCGTCACCCTCGCCCGCGCCCTCGTCGGCCAGCAGGGCCGGCGGCAGGCGCTTGGACGGCGAGACGCCCAGCTCGCGCAGCATCTCGGCCTGGCGCACCAGGTTGCCCTTGCCGGTCGAGAGCTTGCCCAGCGCCGACGCATGCAGGTCACCCGCCCGGCGCAGGGCCTCGCCGACCTTGCCCAGGTCCTCGGCGAAGCCGACGAACTTGTCGTAGAGCGTGGCCGCGCGGTCGGAGATGGCCTTGGCGTTGGCGTTCTGGTGCTCGGTGCGCCAGATCTGCGCCACCAGCCGCAGCGAGGCCAGCAGGTTGCTCGGCCCGACCAGGATGATCTTGCGCTCGAAGGCATACGCGTAGAGCTGCGGGTCACGGCGCAGGGCCTCGAGGAAGGCGGCCTCGACCGGCACGAACATCAGCACCAGGTCCGGGCTGGCCAGGCCCTCGAGCCGGCTGTAGTCCTTCTCGCCCAGCTGGCGCACGTGGCTGCGCAGGGCCTGCACGTGCCGGGCGAGGGCCTGCTCGCGCTCGGCCTCGTCGGCCGCCTCGCAGGCGCGCTGGTAATCGAGCAGCACCATCTTGGCGTCGATGACGATGCTCTTGTCCTCGGGCAGGCGCAGCACCGCGTCCGGGCGGTAGCGGTCGCCCTCGCCGTCCTTGAAGCTCTCCTGGGTGAGGTAGTCGCGGCCTTTCTCCAGGCCGGCGGTCTCGAGCAGGCGCTCGAGCTTGAGCTCGCCCCAGTAGCCCTGGCTGCGGTTGTCGCCGGTGAGCGCGCGGCTGAGGCTCTGCGCCTCCTGGCCCAGGGTCTGGTTGAGCTTGACCAGGTCGTCCAGGCGGGTCTGCAGCGCGACGCGGCTGTTGTTTTCCTTCTCGTAGCTGTCGGTGACGAGCTTGCGGAAGTCGTTGATCTGCGTTTGCAGCGGCGTGAGCAGCTGGCCGAGCTGCTGGGTGTTCTGTTCGCTGAAGCGGCGCGACTTGTCCTCGAGGATCTCGGCGGCCAGCTGCTGGAACTCGGCCTTGAGCCGCTCGCGCGCCTGCTCGAGGTCGCGGTAGCGCTGGTCGGCGGCCTGCAGCTGCGCCTGCAGGCGCGCCTCGGTGGCGGCGACGCGGGTCTCGGCCGCCTCGCGCGCGGCGGCGACCTGTCGCAGTTCGGCCTCGAGCGCGGCCAGGCGCGTGCGCAGCTCGTCGCGCACCGCCTCGGCGGCCTTGAGGTCGCGGGCCAGGCCGGCGAGGTCGGCCTCGCGGTCCAGGCGGCCGGCCTCGCGGGCCTCGCGCACGCGGGCCCGGCCCACGGCGAGGACGGCCAGGCCGGCCAGGACGGCACCGGCCAGCAGGCCGAGCAGGAAGGACGCGAGATCGAAGCCCAAAAGAAAATCCCCGGCAGGAACGCTGCCGGGGATTCTAGCGGTGTCGCGGTCTCAGCCGCCGAGACGGCGGCCGGCGCGGCTCAGCCGGCCTTCTTGGCCCAGGCGCTGCACCAGGCGGCGGCCGGGACCTTGAAGCCCGGGAACAGGCTGCAGGCACCGGAGGCGGCGGTGAAGAACTGGCAGTTGGCGCAGTTGCTGCCCGGCTTGAAGGCCGGGTGGCTCACCTTCGACGCGTCCTCGGCATAGGCCAGGGCCTTCGCGGTGGCGTTGTCCAGCGGCAGCGGCTTGAGGTCCTGCGCGCGCGCGGTGCCGACGAGGGCCGGGGCGACGAAGGGCACGGCGGCGAGCAGGCCGGCCTTGAGCAGGAAACCGCGGCGGGAGGTGTTCACGTTCATGGAGGTTTTCCCTTGGCGACGGGTGGATTCCCGATGGCTGGGGCGAAGCATACGCCTGCGCGGTGAACGCGGCGTTGACCCAGGTCAAGACCCGGCGTCCACGCCCTTTCGGCTAGACTTCGCGGCCATGGATACCCTGCCCTACGACCCGTCCCGCCTGGCCGCCCGGGCCGCCGAAATCGTCGCCACCACGCGCGAACTGTCCGCGCTCGGCTGGACCCCGGCCACCAGCAGCAATTTCTCGATGCGGCTCGACGACACCCACGCCGCGATCACCGTCTCGGGCCGCGACAAGGGCCGGCTGACCGAGGCCGACATCATGGTGGTGGATTTCGCCGGGAAGCCGGTGGCGACCTCGCACCGACCCTCGGCCGAAACCCTGCTGCACACCCAGCTCTACGCCCGCTACCCGCAGGTCGGCTGCGTGCTGCACACCCATTCGCGGAACCAGACCGTGGCCTCGCGCCTGTTCGCCCGGCAGGGCCACGTGCGGCTCGAGGGCTACGAACTGCTGAAGGCTTTCGCCGGCAACCAGACCCACGAAACCGCGGTGGACGTGAAGGTCTTCCCCAACACCCAGGACATGCCCTCGCTGGCCGCCGATGTCGAGAAACTGCTCGACGCCGGCCCCTGCTGGGGCTACCTCATCGACGGCCATGGCCTGTATGCCTGGGGCAAGGACATGGCCGAGGCCCGCCGCCACCTCGAAGCCTTCGACTTCCTGCTCGCCTGCGAGCTCGACCTCAGGAGACTGACCCCGTGAGCCGCCTCCGGATCTTCAACGACACCGACCCGACCACCCCGCTCTTCACCACCGAGGACCAGGCCGCGATGGCCGCGCGCCTGAAGGAAATCGGCGTGCGCTTCGAGCAGTGGCAGGCCAGCGCGCCGGTGCTGCCCGGCGCCTCGCCCGAGGAGGTGATGGCGGCCTATCGCGCCGACATCGACCGCCTCGTGGCCGAAAACGGCTTCAAGACCGTGGACGTGGTGTCCATCGCGCCCGACAACCCGAACAAGGACGCGACACGCACACAGTTCCTCGACGCGCACTTCCACAAGGAAGACGAGGTGCGCTTCTTCGTCGCCGGTTCGGGCCTGTTCTCGCTGCACGTCGGCGGCAAGGTCTACGAGATCCGCTGCGAACAGGGCGACCTGGTCGGCGTGCCGGACTCGACCACGCACTGGTTCGACATGGGCCCGGAGCCGAGCTTCATCGCCATCCGCTTCTTCACCGAGCCCGATGGCTGGGTCGGCCACTTCACCGGCACCGACATCGCCCGGCGCTTCCCGCGCTACGAGCCGGGGCAGGCCGGTTAAGGCTCCTTGACGCGGATGGACGCGGATAGACGCGGATGGAGCAACGGAAACCAGTGTTTCCTTCGCCAACCTCCATCCGCGGCGCGACCCCTCCCATCAATGACCCATCGGTTCCCATCCGCGTGCATCCGCGTCCATCCGCGTCAAAGAACAAGGCGAACCAGCAAGCGATGAAGCACATCCTGACGGACATCGAAGGCACGACCAGCAGCATTTCGTTCGTCAAGGACGTGCTGTTCCCGTATGCGCGGCGGGCGCTGCCGGCCTTCGTGGCGGCGCATGGCGACGAGCCGGAGGTGCGGCGCTGGCTCGACCAGGTCGCGGCCGAGAACGGCGGCGTCTGCAGCGACGACATGATCGTCGAGACCCTGCAGGGCTGGATCGACCAGGACCGCAAGCACACCGCGCTCAAGGCCCTGCAGGGCATGGTCTGGCAGGCCGGCTACGGCCGCGCCGACTTCACCGCGCACATGTATCCCGACGCCGTCGAGGCCCTGCGCCGCTGGCATGCGGCCGGCCACGCCATCGGCGTCTACTCCTCGGGCTCGGTGCCGGCGCAGAAGCTGTTCTTCGGGCACTCCGACGCCGGCGACCTCAGCCCGCTGGTCTCGGCCTGGTTCGACACCGAGGTCGGCGGCAAGCGCGAGGCCGCCAGCTACGGCCGCATCGTCGAAGCGCTGGGCGTGCCGGCCGGCGAGGTCCTGTTCCTGTCCGACGTGGTCGAGGAACTCGATGCCGCGCGCGAGGCCGGCCTGGGCACGGTGCTGCTCGACCGCCGCGAAGACTATCCGCAGCCACGCCTGGGCAAGGCCACGCACGGCCATCGCCGCGTCGAGCACTTCGGCCAGATCGAGCCGGAGGCGCCGTGACCCGCCGGGCGGCCGCGCTCGCGCTCGCCGCCCTCGTCCTTGCCTGCGCGCTGGCGCCGGGCACCCGTGCCGCGACCCGCGTCGCCTCGGGTGCCGGCACCGCGCCGCCCTCGCCCGCGCCGGGCGCGGCGGAATCGCCCGACCCGCGGCTGGCCGCCGACATCGCGCGGCTGGCGCCACAGCGGCCGGGCCACGTCGACCTCTACGTGCTCGCGGTCGCGGGCGACGGCAACGAAGACGTGTTCCGCAACGAGGTGCTGCACCTCGAACGCCTGGCCGCCCAGCGCCTCGATGCCGCGGGCCGCAGCCTGGTGCTGGCCAACCACGCGCCCGCCGCCGGCCTGCGCCCGCTGCCGGCGGCCAGCGAGGCCAATCTTCGCGAGGCGCTCGCGGCCCTGGGCCGGGCCATGGACCCGGCCGAAGACCTGCTGCTGCTCTACCTGAGCAGCCACGGCACCGAGGACCACGGCTTCGTGCTGGCCCGGCCGGGCGAGGACCCGCCGCGCCTGCTGCGCCCCGCCCGCCTGCGCCAGGCCCTGGATGCTTCGGGCATCCGCCACCGCGTGCTGGTGGTCTCGGCCTGTTTCTCCGGCGGCTTCGTGCGCGACCTGCGCGACCCGAACGCGCTGGTGCTCACCGCCGCGCACCGCGCGCGCCCGTCCTTCGGCTGCGGCAATGACTCGGTGGCCACCTATTTCGGCCGCGCCTGGCTGGTCGACGGGCTCAACGCCACGCTCGATTTCGAGGCGGCGTTCGAGCAGGCGCGGGTCGCCATCGAAAAGCGCGAGATCGCCGACGGGCTCACGCCCTCGCTGCCGCAGATCAACCGCGGCGCCGCCATCGGCGAGGTGCTGGCGCGCTGGCGCGCCGGCTTCACGCCCGGCCCGGCCCTGGCCTACGCCTGGAAGGAGCGCGCCGGCGAGGACGCGACGGCGCCCGCCGGGGGCATGAAGTCGCTCAGGGCGGCGGAACGAGCCGGTAGCGGATCGAAGCGCTGAGCTCGCGGCCGTCGTCGGCGAAGGCGCGCACCTGCACCTCGTGCCCGCCCGCCGGCAGGTCGGTCGGCAGCGTGCCGCGCCACAGGTGGGTGGAGACGCTGGCCTCGGGCAGGCGGTCGAAGCCGCGCAGCGCCGGGGCGAGGTCGTCGAGTGCGTTCTGCACCAGCACCCGCGGGTCGGCCTGCGCCACCTGGCGCATCGGCCGCCACTCGCCCGCGCCCACGCGGTACTCGACGCGCGTGCCGGCGTGGCCGTCGTAGACGTTGGCGTACACCGCGAACCCCGGGTACGCGCCCTGGCGCAGCACCCGCGGTGCGTGCAGGACCAGGCCAGCATCGAGCGCGGAATCGGCCGCGTGCCAGCGCAGGCGCGGCGCCTGGCCGGGCGCCAGCACCAGCCGCGCCCAGCCCTTGGGCGTGCCGTCCTGCATGGTCGCGTCGGGCACGCCGGCCGCGTCGGCGACGCCGCTCCAGTACGCACCGCAGGCGGCGCCGGCGTTGTATTCCTGCAGCGGCGCGGCGCCGTGCCAGCCGTCCGCGGGCCCGTGCCAGTACCGGCGCTGCACGTGGCCGTGCGCGCTCAGCAGCAGCACCTGTTCGAACCCACGCAGCAACGCGAACAGGCGCTCGCGGTCGGCGCGGCGGAAGCCTTCGCGGTCGGGCCGCGGCTCGAAGAAGGGGATGTGGCCGGCGACCACCAGCGGCTGGTCCTTCGGCCGCGTGGCGAGGTAGGCGGCGAGGAATTCGAACTGCTCCTCGCGCAGGCCGCCGATGTACTCCGGCTGGCGTCCCGGCTGGTAGACGACGTTGTCGAGCAGCACGAAGGCCGCGGCGCCCTCCTCCCAGGCGTAGGTGTCGGGGCCGAAGGCCGCGCGGTAGCTCAGCAGCGAGTCCTCGTCGCGCGCCGCGTCGAAATCCAGGTCATGGTTGCCCGGCAGGTGCAGCCAGGGCGTGCGCAGGCGCGCCATCGCGGCCTTGAGCGCGGGATACAGCGACAGGTCGTCGCTGGCGACGTCGCCCAGCGTGAGGCCCAGCGCCGCCGGCGCCTCGCCGTGGCGCGCGAGCATGGCCGAGACGATGCCCTGGTCGAAGTGGCCGACCTCGCGCGCGTCACGCGGCTGCGGATCCCCCAGGACCAGGACCTCGAGCGGGCCAGATGCCGCGTCCTGGCGATGCAGCGCGAAATTGCGGCAGGCCGGGAACCCGGCGGCGATGCCACCGTAACGCAGCGCCGGGCCCGGCGCCTGCTGCACGTGGTGCCAGAAATCCGGCAAGCCGTCGGCGCGCGCGGGCAAGGCGTAGCCCGCCGGCTTGATCACGAAGGTCGTGCGCCCGTCCTCCACCGGCAGTTGCCAGGCGCCGCGCGCGTCGCTGCGCACGAGGCGGCGGCCATCGGACACCAGCACGCCTTCGACCGGCCGGTCGGGGCCGCCGAAGCGGCCGTCGCGGTCGACGTCCTCGAAGACGTAGCCACTATTGCAGGGCGGCAGCAGGGCCGCGGCCGGCAGCGGGAACAGCAGGGCGAGGGTCAGGGCGAGGCGTCGCATGGTGGCTCCGGGGCGCGGCGGGCGCGCGCGGGGCGAATGATGCCACGGCACCGCGACGGCCCCGCCGGCATGCCGCGGCGGCCTGCGCGGCGCCTGCCGCCTGCCGTGCCGCGCCACGCGCGCGCCCGGCGCGGCGGCGGGGCGACCGGCTCAGCGCGCGGCGTGGCGCCCGGCCAGGCGGGCCCGCACGTCGTCCAGGCCCAGGCCGCGGGCGCGCAGCAGCACCAGCAGGTGGAAGACCAGGTCGGCGGCTTCGCCGAGCAGCGCCTCGTCGTCCTGCACCACGCCGGCCAGCGCGGTCTCCACGCCCTCCTCGCCCACCTTCTGGGCGATGCGGCGCGGGCCGGCGGCGAAGAGCTTGCTGGTGTAGCTGCCCTCGGGCCGGTCGCGTTCGCGCGCCTGCACCAGGGCATCGAGTTCGCCCAGGAAATCGCCGGGCGCCGATGGGAAGCAGCTGGGGCGGCCGAGGTGGCAGGTCGGGCCGGCCGGCCGCGCCAGCACCAGCAGGGTGTCGGCGTCGCAGTCGGCTTCCAGGGACACCAGTTCCAGCACGTCGCCGCTGGTCTCGCCCTTGGTCCAGAGCCGCTGCTTGCTGCGGCTCCAGAAGGTGACGCGGCCGCCCGCGAGCGTGGCGCGCAGGGCCTCGCGGTCCATGTAGCCCAGCATCAGCACGCGCAGCGTGGCGGCGTCCTGCACGATGGCCGGCAGCAGGCCGCCCTGCTTGTCCCAGGCCAGGGCCTCGATCTGTTCAGGCGACATCACGCACCTCGATGCCCCGCGCGCGCAGGGACTGCTTGAGTTCCGGGATCCGCAGCGCGCCCGAGTGGAAGACGCTGGCGGCCAGGGCCGCGTCCACGTCGGCGCGTTCGAAGGCCTCGGCGAAATGTTCCGCCGCGCCGGCGCCGCCGGAGGCCACCAGCGGCACCTCGCAGACCGCGCGCACGGCGGCCAGTTGTTCGAGGTCGTAGCCGGCGCGAACGCCGTCCGAGCCCATGCAGTTGAGCACGATCTCGCCGGCGCCCAGGGCCTGGGCCTCGCGCACCCAGTCCAGGGTGCGCCGCGGCAGCGCCTGCGTGCGCGTCGGGTCGCCGGTGTAGGCGCGCACGCGCCATTCGCCGTCGCCGTCGCGCTGGCTGTCGATGCCCACGACCACGCACTGCACGCCGAAGGCCTGCGCCAGTTCCGAGATCAGGGCCGGGCGCTCCAGCGCCGGGGTGTTCACCGACACCTTGTCGGCGCCGGCATCCAGCACGGCCCGCGCCTGTTCGACGCCGCGGATGCCGCCCGCGACGCAGAACGGGATGTCGATCAGGCGCGCCACCCGGTCCACCCAGGCCAGGTCGACGCCGCGGCCTTCGGGGCTGGCGGTGATGTCGTAGAACACCAGCTCGTCCGCGCCCTCGTCGCGATAGCGCAGGGCCAGGTCCTCGATCGCGCCCATCACCACGTGGTCGCGGAAGCGCACGCCCTTGACCACCTGGCCCTCGCGCACGTCCAGGCAGGGAATGATGCGCCGGCTCAGCACGCGTCGACCTCCAGCAGCACGTCCAGCAGGTCCAGGCGGCCATCGAGCAGGGCCTTGCCCAGCACCACGCCGGCGCAGCCCGCGGCGCGCGCGGCGCGCACGTCGTCCAGGTCGCGCACGCCGCCCGAGGCCTGGATCGCCAGCCCGGGGAAACGCTGCACCAGGTGCGAATACAGCTCGACGTTGGGCCCGGCCATCATGCCGTCGCGGGTGATGTCGGTGACCAGCAGGTGGCGCAGGCCGAGGTCGGCATAGGCGCTGGCCAGGCTGAGCAGGTCCTTGCCGCCCTCTTCCGTCCAGCCGTGCACGGGCAGGCGCCAGGTGCCGTCCTCGCCGCGGCGGGTGTCGAGCGCCAGCGTGATGCGGTCGGCGCCGAAGCGGCCGATCCAGGTCGCCACGCGCATGCTCTCGCGCACCGCCAGCGAACCGACCACGACGCGGTCGGCGCCGGCGTCGAACAGGGCCTTGAGGTCGGCCTCGCTGCGCACGCCGCCGCCGGTCTGCACCTTCAGCCGGGTCTGGGCCTTGATGCGCGCCAGCAGCGGCGCGAGCTGGTAGCCACCGCCGCGGGCGGCATCGAGGTCGACCAGGTGCAGCCACTCGGCGCCGGCGGCGGCATAGCGGCGCGCGACGTCCAGCGGGCCGTCGCTGTAGCAGGTTTCCTGGGCGTAGTCGCCCTGGCGCAGGCGGACCACGCGCCCGCGCCGTACATCGATGGCCGGCAGGGCCTGGAAGGCGTTCATGCGGTTCCCTCGAGGAAGTTGGCCAGCAGCCGCGCGCCGGTGGCGGCCGAACGTTCGGGATGGAATTGCGCGCCATGCACGTTGCCGCGCGACACCACGGCGGCGAACGGCGCGCCGTGGGTGCTGGCGGCGACGCAGTCGTCCGTCACCGGCGCGGCGTAGCCGTGCACGAAATAGGCCCAGTCGCCGGGCGCGATGCCGTCCAGCAGGGGCGAGGGCCGGCGCGGCTCGAGCCGGTTCCAGCCCATGTGCGGCACCCGCAGGCCCGGCGCCGGGCTGAGTTTGCGCACGGTGCCCGGCAGCAGGCCCAGGCAGGCCGTGTCGCCCTCCTCCGAGGCCTCGAACAGCAGCTGCATGCCCAGGCAGATGCCCAGCACCGGCTGGGTGAGCGCGCGCATCACCTCGACCAGCCCGAGCTCGCGCAGGCGCGCCATGCCCGGGCCGGCGGCGCCGACGCCCGGCAGCAGCACGCGGTCGGCGGAACGGATCACGGCCGGGTCCGCGCTCAGCCGCGCCTCGACCCCGAGCCGCTGCAGCGCATAGCGCACCGAACCCAGGTTCGACCCGCCGGCATCCACCATCACCAGGTTCACAGCGCCCCCTTGGTCGTCGGCAGCTCGCTGCCCTGGCGGCGCACGGCCTGGCGCAGGGCCCGGGCCACGGCCTTGAAGCAGGCTTCGACCATGTGGTGGGTGTTCTCGCCGCGCACCTGCAGGTGCAGGTTCATGCCGCTGGTCTCGCACAGCGAACGGAAGAAATGCGGCACGAGTTCGGTGGCCAGGCCGCCGACCTCGGCGCGCGGGAAGCGGCCCTCGAAGACGAAGTACGGCCGGCCGCTGAGGTCGATGGCGGCGCCGGCCAGCGTCTCGTCCATCGGCAGGGTGATCGCGCCGGTGCCGGTGCTGTCGCCGTAGCGGCCGATGCCGCGCTTGTCGCCCAGGGCCTGGCGCAGGGCCTGGCCCAGCGCGAGCGCGGTGTCCTCGACCGTGTGGTGCTCGTCGATGTGCAGGTCGCCGGCGCAGCGCACCTGCAGGGCGAAGCCGCCGTGCTTGCCGAGCTGCTCGAGCATGTGGTCGAAGAAGCCCAGGCCGGTGGCGGCCAGCGGCTCGGCGACGGCGTCGAGGTCCAGGTCCACGCGCACGCGCGTCTCCTTGGTGCTGCGCTCGATGCTGGCGCGGCGGCCACCGCCGGTGAGCTCGCGCACGATCGAGGCCCAGGTATCCGGGCCGGGCCTGAGCTTGAAGCCGCGGCAGCCGAGGTTGGCGGCCAGCTGCAGGTCGGTGTCGCGGTCGCCGACCACGGCGCTGTTGGCCAGGTCGATCGCGCGGTCGCGCAGGTAATGCATCAGCATGCCCACGCCCGGCTTGCGGGTCGGCTTGCCCTCGTGCTCGAAGCTCTCGTCCACCAGCACCTCGCGGAAGCGGATGCCCTGCGACTCGAGCAGCTGCATCAGCAGGTCCTGCGGGCCCTGGAACTGCTCGCGCGGGAAGCTGGGCGTGCCCAGGCCGTCCTGGTTGGTGACCATGACGAACTGCCAGCCGGCGTCGCGCAGGGCCAGCAGGGCCGGCAGCATGCCCTCGACGAAGCGCAGCTTGGCGTAGCTGTCGATCTGGAAATCCGCCGGCTCCTCGATCAGGGTGCCGTCGCGGTCGACGAAGAGGATGCGCTGGCCGCTCATGCCGCCGCCCTCCCCTCGCCCAGCGCGGCGAGCACCGCGTCGTTCTCCGCCGGCAGGCCGATGCTGATGCGCAGGGCATCGCCCAGCTGCGGCGAGGCACGCATGTCGCGCACCACCACGCCGGCGGCGAGCAGGCGCCGGAACGCCGCCTCGGCGTCGTCGAAGCGCACCAGCAGGTAGTTGCCCATCGAGGGATAGACGCGGCGCAGGCCGGGCGCGACGGCCAGGGCCGCGGCGAGGCGCTCGCGCTCGCTGCGCACGAGGGCGATCCGTTCGCGGGTGAGCGTGAGCGCCTCGTCGGACAGGCCGGCCAGCGCCAGCTGCACGCAGGGCGACGGCAGCGGATACGGCGCCTGGCAGTTGCGCAGCACGGCGACCAGTTCCGGCGCCGCCAGCAGGCAGCCGATGCGCGCGGCGGCCAGCGCGTGCGCCTTCGACAGCGTGCGCAGCACGGCGAGGTTGGGCTGGCGGTCGATCTCGGCCGCCAGCGAAGGCTCGTCGCTGTATTCGCCATAGGCTTCGTCCACCACCAGCAGGGCCCGGCCGGCGAGGCGGCGCGCCAACGCCAGCAGCTCGGCGGCGGGCACGGCCTGGCCGGTCGGGTTGGCCGGCGAGCAGGCGAAGACCAGCTTGGCGCCGCGGGCGATGGCGGCGTTCGCCATCGCCTCGAGGTCCATCGAAAAGCCCTCCGGCCCGTCGCGCAGCGGCACCTCGACCAGGGGCGCGCCCTGCAGGCGGGCGCTCACCGCGTACATGCCGAACACCGGCGGCGCGACCACCACGGCGTCCTGGCCCGGGCGGCACAGCGCGCGCACCAGCAGGTCGATGGCCTCGTCGCTGCCGCGGCCCACCAGGACCTGCTCGGCGCGCACGCCGTAGATCTCCGCCAGCCGACCGCGCAGCGAGGCCGGCTGCGGGTCCGGATAACGGTTCACGCCCAGGCCCGGATCGGCCGGATTGCGCCAGCCGCTTTCGTTGGCATTGAGCCAGATGTCGCCGGTGACGCCGGCGCGGCGTGCCGAGGAATAGCCGGCGAAGGCGCGCAGGTCCTCGCGCACCAGTTCCAGCAGCGCGCTCATGCGGCGTCCTCCAGCCGGCGCAGCACCGATTGCGCGTGCGCCTCCAGGCCCTCGGCGCGCGCCATCTCGACCGCGCAGGGGCCGATGGCCTTCAGGCCGGCGCGCGTCACTTCCTGGTAGCTGATCGCGGTCTGGAAGCTGGCGACGCTGACGCCGCTCCAGGCGCGCGCCGCGCCATTCGTCGGCAGCACGTGGTTGGTGCCCGAGCAGTAGTCGCCCAGGCCCTCGGGCGCGAAGTCGCCCAGGAACACCGAGCCGGCGCAGGCCACGTGGTCCAGCCAGGCGCGCGGCTCGCGCAGGGCCAGGATCAGGTGCTCGGGCGCGTAGTCGTTGCTCAGCTCGAAGGCCTCGGCCAGCGTCGGCACGAGGACCAGGCGGGCGTGCGCGAGCGCGCGGGCGGCGATGGCCTCGCGCGGCAGTTCGGCCAGCTGGCGCGCGACCTCGGCCTCGACCGCGTTGACCAGCGCGGCCGAATCGGTGGCCAGGATGACCTGCGAATCCGGCCCGTGCTCGGCCTGGGACAGCAGGTCGGCGGCCACGTGCACCGGCGGCGCGCCGGCGTCGGCGATCACCAGCACCTCGGACGGGCCGGCCGGCATGTCGATGGCCGGGCCGCCGGCCAGCATCGCCGCGTACTGCTTGGCGGCGGTGACGTAGCGGTTGCCCGGGCCGAACAGCTTGTCGCAGCGCGGCACCGACTCCGTGCCCAGCGCCATCGCGGCGATCGCCTGCGCGCCGCCAAGCAGGAACACGCGGCGGATGCCGCACAGGGCCGCGGCCACCAGCACGGCCGGATCGGCGCGGCCGTCGGCGCGCGGCGGCGTGCACAGCACGACCTCGGCGCAGCCGGCCAGCGCCGCCGGCACGCCCAGCATCAGCGCGGTCGAGGGCAGCGGCGCGCTGCCGGCCGGCACGTACAGGCCGACGCGGCGGATCGGCCGCATCACCCGGCCGCAGGCCACGCCCGGCGCGGTCTCGACCTCGAAACCAGCCGGCGCGCCGGCGGCGTGCCAGGCGCGCAGGCGGTCGCGCGCCTCGGTCATCGCCGTGCGCAGCGCGGGCGTAACCTCGGCCTCGGCGGCGGCGAAGCCCGCGGCATCCACTTCGAGCGCGCCGATCTCGACGCCGTCGAAGCGGCGCGTGAGCGCGCGCAGGGCCACGTCGCCGTCAGCCTGCACCTGCTCGAAGATGCGCCGCACCGCGGCTTCGACCGCGGCCTGCTCGCCGGCGAGCGGGCGGGCCAGGGCGGCGCGGCGGCCGGCGGCGTCCAGCGATGTCCAGTCGATGCGCTTCATCCCAGCATCTGCTCCACGGGCAGGACCAGCAGGCCGGTGGCGCCGGCGCGCTTCATGTCTTCCAGCCGCTGCCAGGTGACGGCGCTGCGGCACACGGCCTGCAGCGCGACCTGGTCGGCGCGGCCCTCGATGGCCATCACCGTCGGCGGGCCGGCGTCGGGCAGCAGCTCGAGCAGGCCCGGCACCGCCGCGCGCGCGGCCTGGAACATCACCAGTTTGCTGGCGCGCACGCTCAGCACCGCGTCAAGGCGGCGCAGCAGCATCGCGGCCAGGTCGGCGCGGGCGTCGCCGAAGGGCGCGGCCGGTGCGACCAGCACGGCCTGGCTTTCGAACACCACGGCGGTTTCGCGCAGCTGGTTGGCCATCAGCGTCGCGCCGGTGGAGACCAGGTCGCAGATGGCCTCGGCCTTGCCCAGGCGCGGCGCGATCTCGACCGAGCCCGACAGCACCACCGGGTCCGCCTGCACGCCCTGGCCCTTGAGCCAGCGCTCGAGCAGCCGCGGGTAGCTGGTGGCGATGCGCAGGCCCTGCAGGCGCTGCGGGCCGGGCCAGTCCCAGTCGTTGGGCACGGCCACGGACAGGCGGCAGCGGCCGAAGCCCAGCTCGCGGATGGCGCGGTAGACCTCGGGCTTGCCCTCGGCCGCGCGCTCCAGCGCCTGCTCCTCCAGCACGTTCTGGCCGACGACGCCCAGGTCGCAGGTGCCCTCGGCGATCAGGCCGGGGATGTCGTCGTCGCGCACCAGCAGCAGGTCGATCGGCAGCGATTCGCCCAGGCAGAACAGGCGGTCGCGGCTCTCGCGGAAGCTCAGGCCGGCGCGCGCGAGCAGGTCGCGGGCGGGGTCGGACAGGCGTCCGGATTTCTGGATGGCAATGCGCAGTCGGTCGTGCGTCCTCATGACGCCCTCCGGTTCGGAAGCAGGGAAAAGTCAGTGCGAAGCGTCGTGGGCCGCGTGGCCCAGGCGCTCGGCGACGAGTCGGTAGCCGCCGGCGCCCAGCTCGAGGCAACGGGCGACGCGGCCGATGGTGGTGACGCTCACGCCCGTGCGGTCGTGGATCTCGCGGTACGGGATGCCCCCGGCCAGCAGCGGGATGACCCGCCAGCGGTCGGACAGGGCCTCGAGCTCGGCCGGGGTGCAGAGGTCCTCGAGGAAGGCGCGGGCCTCGCCCGGCGTGCGCAGGCTCAGCAGCGCCTCGATCAGGGCATCGAGGGGCTGGGCCTGGGCATCGGTGGCGGGGTCGCGTCGTTTCACCGCGCTAATGTAATAGCGCGTTATTACATTTGGCAAGCTCTTTTTTCGTCCCGGAGCCGCGGCCCCCGACCCGGCTCGGCTTCCTCCGGCCCGTCCGCCCCACTAAAGTGGCGGCCAGGGGACCGGGACCGGGCATGAAGCACTGGATCGGCGTAGTTCTGGCGATTTGCCTGTCCTGGGCCGGAATGCCGGCCCGGGCCGAGGTCGTGTCGCTGGACGGAACCCACGGGCTGGTCCCGCTCGCGCCCGCCCTGTCCTACCTCGCCGACCCGTCGGCGATCGAACAGCCCGACGCCCTGTTCAACGACACCGCGACCGGCCGCTTCAAGCCCCTGCCCGACGGCGGCACGACCTTCGGCTTCACCCGCGGCGCGCACTGGTTCCATGCCGGCCTGTTCAACCCGGGCACGGGCGAACAGCGCTGGCTGCTGGTGCTGCACTACCCGCTGCTGGACAACGTCGACGTCTACCTGCGCTACCCCGACGGGCGCATCGAGCACATGGCCTCGGGCGACACCCTGCCCTTCTCGGCGCGCAGCATCCGCTACCGGCACCCGAACTTCTGGATCGACCTGCCCCAGCGCAGCAAGGTGGACCTGCTGGTGCGCGTGGCCAGCCGCAGTTCGCTGCAGGTGCCCCTGGTGCTGTACACGCCCACCGCCTTCGCCGAGCTCGAGCGCGATTCCCAGTTCGGCATCGGCCTGTTCTACGGCATCCTGCTGGCGCTGTTCTGCTACAACCTGGTGCTGTGGCTGTCGCTGCGCGACGCCAGCCACCTCTGGTACATGTGCCACGCCGCCGGCTTCGGCCTGGTGATGTTCTGCCTCAACGGCCTGGCCTTCGAATACCTGTGGCCGAATTCACCCTGGCTGGCCAACCAGGCCATCCCGCTGTCCATGGCGCTGTCGCAGATCGCCATGCACCAGTTCTGCCGCGTGTTCCTGGAGCTGCGCGAGCGCCAGCCGATCGCCGACCGGCTGTCGCTGGCCTTCATCGCCTTCTTCGCGCTGATCGGCACCGCGTCCTTCTTCATCGAGTACCGCGACGCCGTGCGCCCGATGACGCTGGCGGTCTTCCCGGGCGCCGCGCTCATCCTCTACCAGGCCATCACCGCCATCCGCCGCGGTTACGCCCCGGCCCGCGTCTTCCTGCTGGCCTGGGTCTTCCTGCTGGCG
>VFQN01003918.1_pt1 | contig 20377 bp, 27 predicted proteins | sample 3512371 | NCBI WGS metagenome assembly VFQN01 (sample SAMN10412370, study PRJNA504923) | tailings metagenome | isolation source: Replicate 2 from Balatoc abandoned mine | place: Philippines: Itogon, Benguet | collected 2017-08-28
GGGCGCCCGGTTGTGAGGTGGAAGTGCGTTGAGGGGGGGTGGGGGGGGGGGGGGGGGGCGGGGGGGGGGGGGGGACAGGGGGGTGGGTATAGATGCGGCCTTGGGGAGGCCGTTGCCGCTGCGTTCGGACGCCACAAGTACCGCAATGTAAGCTTCCGTGTCCGAGTTTTGGGGGCGCTCGCGGAGGATTGTACAACTATGATAACCGCCATGTGGCCGGCCGCACAGGCACCAGTCTTCGACACCTTGGTATAGGGCCGCGTGCATTGCATGGGGGCGGCGTGGGGAGTACACATGGTGCCTCACCTGCGGTCAACCCCGAGCGTGCGTGTGCCGCGCGGCATCTTCGCATAATTGAGCCTGCCTTGTGAACTCAGTGCCCAGTGCCCGTTGTGGCTCCCCGTGTACCGTGTACGGAGTGAAGCGCTTGCTCCCCGCCCGACCGCCGGTGGCGGTGTGGGCAAGGCCACGCGACGGTGTGGGTCTCCAGGGGTGAGCTGTATGATATACTGTGAACAGGAGCCCCTTGTGCGGGAGCTGCTGCCGCTTATGGTGGTTCGAGCGGGTCTGACGGTGGCATGCCGTCCGGGTAGCGGTTGCGTGCATGCCCTGGAAGCAACCTGGAAGTAGGAGCGTGGCGGGGCAGCCTCCTTGATGTGATGGTCCTAGTGGTAAGCCAGCCTTTGGCGGCTGTTCCGTGCAGCGCTTTGTGGTGATGGTAACCGACGGGTGGCGTCAAATGAGTTTGCACTAAATGCGCCGGCGGGCCTTTCTCGTCCCGTACTGCCTCGGACGCAGGGGCGCAGTGGTGCAGCTTGAGTGGGGCCTGCAGGGATGCTGCTGCCATAGCAGCATCGAAAAAAGGGAAAGAGCGGCATGCTGTGTTGCCCCTGTTTGTCTCTCCGGCGCTCAGTGCGGGCATGCACTTGTGAGCGAAGCGGGGTCACCAGGGCTGTTTCCGGAAGCTTGTTACATAGTGGCGGTTCGGCAGGTGTATATACCGTGTGGAGACTACAATGCACGCAGGGGAAGCCCTCCCCAGGTTTGCCATACACGCCGCCGTCGCCCACGCTGCCGCTCAGGGCATCACATACCGGTACCGTACAGTGGTGGGGACCACCTTGACACACCAAACCGATGGTCAAAAACGCGTGTCGCACATTTGCACAGAGTTACGGCACAGCAAGGATGACACGTGAGCCCACGTGAGAACCGGACATGCGGGGCCGTAAACCACCACTTCTTGGTGCCACCTGACGTCATGCAGGCAGCCAACCGACTACTCAACAAAACGCCTCAGCGTGGAGGCGTGTACCGTCAGAATCAACATGCGCGTCACGACATCAGGCCAGCCATGATAGTGTCTGGCTGGCCAAGCCATCGGGCAGGACGACCCGCCTGCAAGCCGGCCCATTTTCCGCGGCCCTCGCATTTGCCACGCTAGCCCACAATGAGGCCTGCTCCCCACATGCTGCAGTCGTACAGACGCACACTGCTCAGGCACAGCCTTCAAGCCCGGGCGCAACTACATGCGCCCATGCATGCTCGCAGCACGTGGACGTTTACTGCGCATACTATTCCGCCTTACCGAGACAATCGGTAAAACACAGAGCGGAAAGGCAACACGTCTGACGACGCCAAGGCAGAGTAAGCTTCCCAGTTGAACTACATTCCAATCACACGTACAACATAAGGAAGGAGGCAACACCAAGCTCTCGTGCCTCAGTGCGGGTATTGCAAGACGCGGCCAGGTTGCTCTCAGCACCGTACAGCTTTCACAGGATTAAGCCGTGGGCAACAGTTCTGGGACCGCGGGCACCTCACGCCCCGGCTGCTACCGTACCGCGCACCTGGTACCGGTGCCACAAGGGAAAGAACAAGGGGTGAAAATAGATAGCGCACAAACGCGCACAGCCGTGCTGCTAAGCCTGGCAGCGGCACGAGTTAATGACGGGATGCCTGAGAAGGGCTGGGGCTGTGCCGCTTCCCTGCTCGCCCCGATGGGGGCGCATTGGGTCCGAGCGCGAAAACCACCGCCACAAGGTTGATGCACGGGGGTGTGTCTGCCGATGTTCTCGTGTTCGGTTTGATATGCACCAAAAGCTGGACCTGTCCTGTGCCAGTCCTGGCTGGCCGCTCCCAGTGGTGTCTGGGGTACTTGTCAGTACCTTCGTGCGATACGCCAACCACTAACCAACAGCACGCAACCACGGCGCCCGGCCACGCATGCCCGCAATGAGTAGAAAACCTCAACCACCTTCCCATTACTCAAGCCGCCAGGCACTCCTTCCACAGCACCACGCGGCTACCGGCATCACGGAGCATGAACACACTACCCTGAGCCCAGCTGCCCTCGCGTGGTCAAGCATTGGGCGAGACAGCCGCTGCGGGAGGGCGAGGAGGGGCTTTGCTGCTGGTCACAGGCAGCGACCCACGGGTCGACCTGAACGCCAAGCCGTATCTTGCTGTACAGGCAGGACTTGTACGGCGCCCCTCACAGCAGGTCCCAGCCGTCCAGCTGCAGGGGTTCGTCCTCGTTGTAGCCGCCGAGGTCTACTGCAGCACATGGCAATTATTGCATCCGCATGGGGACGTGTGTTACCAGGGAGTGCTAATCGTAAGAGGAGTACCAGGCATTTGGAGCGCACAGTGCCAGGGGATTCCGTACTAAACATGCTGAGCGGCAGGCTCTGCATACGTTGACGGGACGCCCGTAAAGCACACGGCAGGGCTGCAAGGAAGTTTCTGCATGTTCAGCGCCCGAGCACCACCACCCTCCCTACCTGCGTCCGCAAGGCCGCAGCTTGAAGGCACCCCGTGCATGGGCACCTGCTGCTGCGTCTGCTGCTGCTCCGTGGCGCCCGGTGGCTGGTCGCCGTACGCCGGTGCCAACGACCTTACTGAATCGCAACCGGCAGGGTCACCGCGGCAGGTTGAGCCGGCCGAGTTGGTTGACGGCAGGGGACCGTCCCCCGCCTGCGCTTGGCCCGCTGCGGCGGCGCTTGGGGGCACTCCTCCCTGGGACAGCAGGCGGTTGCTGCCATGGGCCGAGGCGCCAGCCGCGCCCGCAGCCTCGTCTACCTTGGGCATGGCCGGCGACGCGGATGCTGAGGCATTGGTGCGGCCCATGTGGGTAGTTGCCATCGGGCCTGGCGCCATGCAGGGCGGTCCGCCGGCGGCGGGCGCGGTGATGCTGTTGGGTGGCGAAGGCGCCATCTGGGGCTGGTGCTGGCGGGGTGGCCCATGGGCCTCAGCGGCGGCACCGTTGGCGGTTGGAGGTATCGCGTTGGCGGTTGCGCCGGGCGCTGCGGGCATGGCAGAGGGCACCGTGGTGTGGGGGTGCTGCGTCAGGCATGGGCGCGGACGGGTGGCAGCTACCCACGGGGGCGAGGGCGTGTTGGTGTGGTGCGGGTCAAGCACCGCAACAGCGGCCTGGGCGTGGGGTGAGGGGTGGCTGCGATGGTGCGGGGCCGTACCCTGGGGTTGGTGGGAGGGTTGCGGGCGAGGGCCTTGCTGCTGCTGCTGCTGCTGCTGCTGTTGTGACGGCGGCGGCGGCGGCTGGTGGCTTGGCGGGTAGCTAGGCGACGGCTGGATGCAGCCGTGTGGGTCGGGGCCGGAGGAGGACCCAGTGGCGGTGGGGGCAAGCGGGGGCCGCGGGTGGTGGGCCGCGGGCTGGCCGTAGCTGGAGGCGGCGACGCCGGGGCCGGGCTGGGGGTAGGGGCTGTTGGTGCGGTACGGCACTGCGGTAGGGGCCGGAGGCGCGTGGGCCTCCATGCTGTTGCGGCCCTCGCCGCTGTTGGTGGTTGTGGTGGTGGTGGAGGCGAACGGGGGGCTGGCCGAGGCAGGGGAGGGGCCGCCGAGGTGCCACTGGGACGCGCCTCCGCCAAGGCCGGGGCCTGCATAGCGATGGAAGGGATGATGGCAGACGGCGCGGGTATCCGGGTGAGTCACAAGCCTGCTAACCAGGCACCCGGCCACTGACGAGGTGCCCAAGCTAGTATAGTGAGTGACATATCATCCATCTTCACGGCATGTGACCAGGGATATGTGCAGAGGAGCAGTCCTAGCGGCCGTACGGCAGGGCCGTACCACAAGCTGGCGGCCGCACGCAGGCGGTTACAGTCACAGTACGTACCAGGGTAGGTTGCAGCCTCTTGCGCGTGCGCTTGGCCCGGGCTGTAGCCACCCGCCTGGTGCACCGCCCCGCTGCTGCCGCTGCCGCGATCGTTCTGAAGACCCAGCGGGCTGCTGCTCTGCAGTTGCTGCTGGTGTTGGTGTTGGTGTTGGTGCTGCAGCTGGTGGGATGGCTGCCCGTTGGCGTGTGGCGCCGGCGAAGGGGCCATCTGCGGTTGCTGCTGCATGGGCGATGGCAGCTGCCCCGGGGATTGGTTCCGGAACGGCGACAGGTCATGCTGCTGCTGCTGCTGCTGCATCGGGGAGGTGTGCGGCTGCACCACCGAGTGCTGCTGTACGGACATGGGCGAGCCTCGGTGCTGCTGCGAAGGCGACGCGTGGTGCATGGGGGACTGCTGCTGCATGCCAGAGTGCTGCTGCTGCTGCTGCGACCCGGAACGTTGCTGCACAACTGCCGAATGCTGCTGCATGCCAGAGTGCTGCTGGTGGCCCGAGTACTGCTGCTGCACGCCGGAGTTGTTCGTGTGGTGTCCGGAGAGCTGCTGCTGGGGGGAGGGGTGCTGCTGCTGCGGCGAGGGGTGGTGGTGTGGATGCAGGGGGGAGTGGTGGTGCAGGAAGCTCCCCGGCGGCATCTCCATCAGGGCGTTCGGCGAGTCGGCTTGGGGAGCCGGCCGCATGGCACCAGGCCCAGCGCGGCCCCGGCTGGCGGTGCTGCTGGTCGGGTGGTTCGCGGGGTGCATGTGGGGCGGCGGGTGGCCGGCGTGGGGGTACGGGTGGGGGTTGGGGTACGGCTGCATTGGCAGCGGCACGTGTGGCGGTGGTGCTGCCCCAGAGGGCGTGCGGCGCATGGCCAGCGAGCCGTCTCCTGCGGTGGCTTGTGGCAGGCCGGGGGTGAAGACGGGGGAGGCGGAGGCGGCGCCATCACGAGCGCCGTACAGGTGCTGCGAGTGGGAGGCGGACGGGGAGGAGCCAGGCATGCGGCCGACGGCCATGCCCCCGCTGCCGGCTGTGAAGGCTTGCAGCTCGGGGCGAGCCTCCTGGGGCGCACGGGGCAGGTTGAGGGACAGGAGGGAGCGGGCAGGGGTTGCGTGAGTACCGTACATCACATGGCGTTGGCAAGTGCGCGCGCTTTTTGCTCCATACTGGCTCGCCGCTTGTGGGCGGGGCCGGGTCGCTGGCATGTGTACCGTACATGTGTAGGCTCATTACCAGGAATGCGAACGGGCCACCTACAACCACCGGTAGTGTGCCAGTGTCAGCAATAACACACAATGCATGGGATGGTTGACCTGACTTCCCTAATACTTTTGCCCTAAAGCTTTTGCAGCATTACGCCCAGGCCACAGTGGCTGCAGGATCCCAGCCGCCAGAGACGAGACTTCCGCACACGACCGGGCACCTGACAACCTGACACGGCGCGCTTTTCCCATTACCACTTCTGCAGGACTGGCCAGCCTGCTGCACGAGCCGTAACGATGCCTACCCACGCGTAGGCGAAACCTGGGCTACATCGCGCACTTGCATGAAGCAGCTGCAGCTTCTGGTGCCTGCGAGCGCCCGCAACCAACTGCGCAACGCACGCGGGCTCACCAGCTGCTGCGACAGGTCTTGGAACTCGTGCATCAGCCGTGCGTGGCGGTTGGTCCATTCGGTCACCTCCGAGCGCAGGTCGTCCACCTCCTTGACAAGCTCCTCCACAAGGCTCTCCAGCACGCCCACCTGGGAAACACCGGTGGGATATAGGAAGAAGGGCAGCAGTTAAGAATGGATAGGCAGGTATCTGCGCAACTTGGTGTGGCGGAAGCGCCAGGAAATGGGGGTACCGAGGCCATCAGCACGAGCGCGAAAAGGGACGAACGCGAGGAGAGGCACGGCTGATGGGCGTTCTGTAAGTGCGCATGCAACACAGAGGTACATACAGGGAATCTGCGATGAGCTGATCGCGGCCTACGTGGTAAGAGGTGGCTCGCTTCGGGCAGCAACGCTTCGGCTGCATGCGCACCTCTTCAAGTCGCTTCACACGGTTACGCTGAGCGCTGCGGCGATTGGCGATGAGGCGCCGTTTCCTCCTCTCGTCGTCCTCAGAGACCGTGTCCGGGCTTTTGCTGGTCTTGCGTTGCTTCTTGGGCGGATGCGGAGACGTCGAGTCCGAGCTGCCTCCGCGAGGCCCCGTTGTTGCTGCAACAACATCCTCAAGACTATCATACGGTAAATATTCTTTTCTTTTCCCGCGTGGCATCGTCTCAGCTGCACCCGGCGGTGGCCGGGGAGACGGTAACGGCCCCTGCAGCCAGCCCCTGCAGCCCCACGGCTACGCCACGTCCGTTGTTTCGCCTTAATCTAGAATGATATCCAACTAGGTTACACTGGATGAAGGTGAAAGAGGTAATGGACTGTGCCTGGCTTGTCTTTCCGGGTAACTCGCGGGTTGTTACCCGCGATGACTAGGAAGGCAGAGCCCTTATCTCTGTATCGCAGACGTAAGTACTTCTGGTGTCAAGGCGATACAATACAGTCGGTGAGCCCAGGGTTGCTGCTGTTTGCAGCGCTTGCAGCACGACGCTCGCGCGCGCCGTGCTGCAATCCTCGGCAGCCTAACCGCTGTAGTGGCGGGCGGTGTTAGCACCGCCCGACTGCAGGAGGCATGGACGTCACAAAACCTTCCAACAGAGGAACATATGATATATATATCAGCTACATTCGCAATTAGGTGAGACGACTTGCCGGTAAGAGACCCGCGGGCCTGTGGGGACATCTTTCGGGTGGTCTGCGCACGGGTCTGCGTACAGAAGTCATGAGATTGTCCTTTTGCATTACATATTTAATGAGTGCTTCGGGGTTGCGCGCAACCCCCCGTCGCTTACCGCACATGGTAGTGGAGGGCCTGTTTCTGCTTGTGTGTCCTCAGTCGCCCAGTGCGTTGACATGTGCTGACCACAGCCCTACACGCAGGTGTCCCTGGAGAGCCTTCTGCCCACAATGCTACATCTTTGCCTACTCGCATGGACTGCAGCACACTGCAAGCATTGGAAACACGACGCAGCCTGGCATTCAACACAAGCATGGGCAGAGTGCCAGGGACAACCTGGACAACCGTCTCTCAGGGTAGAGGATGGACAGTGTGCATCAAGATATTCTGACTGAACGCAAGCAGGCTTGCAGCAGTACGGAGGACAACTGTATGCCCTAGTTTCAGGTTTGGCTTGCTGTGTCAACCAGGGAGAGCTCCCGTGGTGCCCACACGTGCTCCCGTCTGTTGCCGCGTGCGTGGTTGCCATTGACGTTCGGAGATTCCTCGCGATGCATACCCAGTGCGCGGCGACGGCAACGGTTATTGTATTGTAAGGAAAGGTCGGTTACGCACGGCAGGGTGCATTGCTGCCCTTCTGGTGAGTTCGCAGTCGCAGTCGCACGACCTTGTCCTGCCGCTGGAGCCGAGGCCGGACATGTCAACCACTACGCCAAGACCGGCTTCCGTTCGGCAACGGCATGGCTGGTGAAATGCTGCCCTTCGCTGCTCTGCCTGTGGGTCAGGCGCAGGGAGCAGGCCGTGCCGTGCCGTGGGATCGGGTCAGGCAACCTGGGAACGGTCTCATTGTGCGTGTGCCCAGCAACATCGCTTACAACGTGTTTCATGTCAGGCAGCTGAACGACGGCGTGGCGTGGCGTGACCAGCCATTGTTACTCCAGAACAGCAACAACAACCCAAGCTGCCCAGCCTTCAGGGCCACAGCAGCCTTGCACCTGTCCCTCCTCCAGGTCCCTTCTAGGTTTTCTCGTCAAACGTTCCGCCTCGCCTCTGTCCGCCAGGGCATCTCCCCTGCTGTCCCGGCACATCGCTAAGCGTCGCTGCTTCATGTCCCGCCGCACCGAAATTCGTCAAATCCTTCACAACAGACCCCAACATGCAGAAACCCGACGCCCACACTTCCAGTAAACCGTGTAGCAGCGACGGCAGCCAGACAACGGCACCCCCACATCGACCAGACACACCCCCAGCTTTCTACGCATCACACCTTGCGCGCCTCCCACCCGCCATGACACTCAACCCACGCCTTAACAACCCACACTCCACTCCACCGCCCCCTCCCATGCTGCATGTATGCCCATTCCCTCCACCTCCCTACTCCACTTCATCCAACCGCACGCCGCAGCCCCCTGCAGCCGCACCTACCCCATGTTCCCGCAGTACACACCGTAGGTCCCACAGCCATATGCACCCGGACCTGCAACCGACCCACAATCTCAGTGCTCAGTGCGAGGCCGGAGCTGCGCGCAGCTGCGCCACCAGCAGGGCGTGCACCGCCGTGGCCACCTCCGGCTGCTGGCTGACCACCGTGACGCGGAACTGGCAGCGGTTCTGCGGGTTGGCCTCCACGCGGCAGCAGCAAACGGACACGCGCTGCTCGGCGTCGGAGCCGGGGCCGCACGCCCAGTAGGCGGCGCCCGCCTCGTTGTGCGGCGAGGGGTCCAGGTAGCCGTGCTCCACGCCCAGGTGCAGCTGCCGCATGAGCGCCTGGGAGCAGGACGGGGTTGCAGGTGCGGGGATGCGATTGGTTAGGATCAACGAGGTGATGGCCTACTGCATGTTTGAATGGAGTTCACAGGGAGAGGGGTGCCGACGGGCAAGCGACGTGTCGAACGGCAATTTGGGGTTCTTGGTGCCGCCCGGTATAACTTGCCAAGGACTTTGCCTCACCTGTACGGCCTCCGACGACAGCGGCCCCGTCGCCCCCCGGTCCACCATCTCCTGCGCCTTGCAGTGCGGCGGCGCGGTGCGCCAGTGCTCGAAGAAGGACTCCTTGGGGATGTGCACCTCGGGCGCCATGAACTTGTGCATAGCCACCGGCAGGCGCAGCGGCAGCGCAGACAGCGCGGGCGCGCCCGCCACCCCGTAGCTGAACGCCAGAGCGGCCGGCGCGGTGAAGGGCGCCAGGCACTGCAGCGTGAGGTGCACCTGCACCTGCTGCTTGGGCTCCAGCACGCCCGGCACGGGGCCCACCGCCACCTGGGGGGCGAAGCCGACGTGTACACACGGCGTCACCAGGCGTGCAGACAGGTGGAGTGTGCGGCTACTTGTGTCCTGCACTGAGTACTACAAAAATACATCTTGAACGCAACATGCGGGCACGCCGGAGTTACGGCAGCTAATGCAGCATTCGCAACCGTCCCCATCGTGTCGCCACCCTGCCCTGAACGACCTACACCAAGCCCACGCCCCCTTCAATACAGCGTATGCCTTGTACCACTGCCTCGACTGCATCCGGACATGACGCACCGCGACAGTGTGCCCGGCCCACGCCCACCTGCAATCCCGGCGCCGGCGCCGCCAGCACGATGCTGACGCCGGTGAGCTGCGCGGCGTGCTTGTTGCCCAGGAACAGCACCACGTTGCCGCGGCCGCGCGTGTACTGCGACTGCAGCCCCACCTGCAGGTACTGGTCCTCGTACAGGATGCCGCGCTCCTGGAGTGAGCGGGTCGCGGGCAGGGGTATGTTAGGACAGGATGCAGCAGTTCAGCGCATTGCCTAGCAGCCACAGCGGGGTGAAGGGCTATACAAGTGGAACAATGCCCTTGGCGCCAACAAGGCAGGAGCTTGAGCGAGCATGAGGGCTCTGGCACGCAATGAGCGCAACATGGGACGTCAATGGCTTGCAGGTGTTACCACATACTTGATTTTTTGGAACGGAACGGGACACATGTCCGTGCGTGTCCCACCTTGAGCAGCAGAGCAGAGTACCAGGCCTCCACATCCCCAGTGGGCACCGGGGGCGGCACCGGCTGTGCCGCTGCAGCCACAGGCGGCGCCCCGAAGGCTGGCGCCCCGCCGAAGCCGCTGTCGCCGAAGGGGTCAGCCGACACCTGCCTTGGCATGGTGGCGGCTGCAGGGAGCGAGGACATGGGAGCCATGGCGTCCATGTGGCCACGTGGCATCGTGGCCGCCGCGGGTAGAGAGGACATTGTGGGCGGGGGCACGGCCGCCGGCTGCATGGGCGCAGGCGCGGGCGCGGCCCCTGGGAATGGGTTGGGTACAAAGGGGTTCGCCGCGACCGGGGGAGGCACCGCGGCGGGCGCTACGGGTGCGCCGAAGGGGTTGGCGGTGACGGGCGCGGCTGCCACGGGCGCAGGCGGGAAGCCGCCGGCCGTGGGGTAGCCGGGGTAGCCCACGGGCGCTGCGGCGACCGGGGCTGGCGGGAAGCCGTACGGAGCCGGAGGGGCGGCGGCAGCGGGGGCGCCTGGGTAAGCGGGCGCTGGGACCGGCGCAGAGCTTGCAGCGGAGGACACGACCACGTCCCCGAACAGGTCCGATAGCAGGTCCACGGTGTTGGCGGGCTTGGGCGGGGTGGCGGCAGCGGCGGCGGCGCTGCCGTTGGCCGCCACGGTGCCGCTGCTGACCGGGTCCAGGGAGAGTAAGTCGGCGGGGGCGGAGGGGCCGCTGCCGGCGCCGGGCATGGGCACGGAGAGCAGCGGGGAGGGGTTGGCGCCGGAAGAGGTCGAGGGCGCGTCGGCGCCGGCGTGCACGCCGCCATCGGCTGCGCCTGTGAGCGCCGGTGAGGCCTCTGCGCCGTCGGACTGCAGGCGCTTGACCAGCGCCGACTCGCGGATGTTCCACTGTGGCATGGGCAGGATGTAGTTGGCGGCCGCCTGGGGCTTGCTGGCGAGGGCCTGCTGCGGGAGGGGGCGGGCGGGCGAGCAGGGGCAGGGGGAGCGGCGGGCGTGGGTTATGTGAGGCATTGTGCAGAGCAAGTCTCCGGTGAGGAGACGACCTTGTTGAATCGTAGCTCACAACACTGCGTCGCAGCAGACAGAGCTCTAAAAGCAGCGATGGCGCTCCAAGACAACAAGTGATTGTTCCATGCCCAGGCCCCCGCGGCGGGCTCCGTGAATGCTCAGCATATTCCTGGTATACCGAGACGCTTCTTCCGGCCCAGCTTCAGCACCCGCACTCTCTCGGCTGCAACCGTCACCCCGCATGCTCCCGCACGCCCCGCCCCGCACGCACCAGGTACTCCGCCGCCCGCTGCTGCAGCTCCGCGTCCATGAAGCGCTTGTAGCGCTCGAACAGGTCCCGCACGTCGCGCGACAGCGTGGCGTTGGCCGGGTCCAGCAGGTAGATCTAGGGGTGCGGAGCAACAGGAGGAACAGTCGCAGCGGCATGTGACACGCCTGGCGCACATGTCTTGGCGAGCCGAGCGGACGTTGGACGTCAGTGATGTCACTGCACCGCCACTTAGGCCGGCATCCAACGTGGCTACAAGCCACCCCCCGTGAGAATTGACGGGCTGATTCTCGTTCTCTGCACAGCCCCGCAGCGCTTGGGCACCGCATGCCCCTGTCCCCGCCCCCGCACCTTGAGCAGCGCCGTCATGAGCAGCGCCTTGGCCGGCTGGCTGGCGGCCGGGAAGGCGTTGTGCAGCAGGCGGTACTGCTCCGCGGGGGGAACCTCGGCGCGGATCAGCCGCCCGTACTCGCCCAGCACGTACGCCGCCGTGCACACCAGCGACTGTGGGGCGTGCAGAGGCCAGTGCCATGGGCATGGACGACTCAGTCCCAACCTATCGTTGCAGCGAACCCTTGCTGCGAGACACAGGCCCCTGCTCCTGGACAACCAGCAGCATTGGCATTTGAAGCTGCTCAACGTGTAGAAAAGGCCTTTTCTTCGACGCATGCTCCGAGCGAGCACAACTCGCCTGGGTATTGAAGTCATTCCCGCAACCCGGCCCAGACCGTTGACACGCTCTCTTGTACGCCCCGGACGCGTGCTCGGACACGCATCCCACGCCAACTGATACCGGTACCCTCGGCGACACCGACCTCCCAGCTCCCCCGCCCGCCAGCCCACCTCGTGCGCCGCCCCCCGCTTGAGCGCCTCCGCCACGTTGCGCGCCGCGTACTCCTGCATGGAGGGGTTGTTGGTCACCAGCTGTACCGCGCGGTGCCAGATCTCGTCCGACACGAAGTCCCCGCTGCGCTCCAGCAGCTGCAGCACCACGTCCATGTACCTGATTCAAGGGGGGCGCGTCGCGGGATGGATGTGGAGGAGGTTGGGATGAGCACGGGCCCAAGGCTTGCAAAGAGAATGTGGCTGCTGTGCTGGCAGGCAAATCGTGTACAGATAGATGTCCTTACAACAGCTACAAGTGACTGCTGCTCGCGCCCTGTGCGTTCATGGCCGCCCCCTGGCTGTTGATGCGGCCGTCTTAGCCGATGACCAGCGCCAGGTATTGGAGGTTGCAACAACCAGACACACGGGCAGCGAGAACTCCGTGCGGTTATGCTGAACAGGTTCAGACGTCTTCCCACCATCCCCGAATCCCTGCACCCACCACTGCATGCTGGGCGCGAACTTCTCCGCCAGGATGGCGATCTGCCGGTAAGGGGTGCAGGTAGCAAGTAAGGGAATGACGTTGAGCGCTTGCGCACTGGCCAGCCTATCAGCACACGCGCATGCTGGTTTGGATGGCTGGCCGCGCGGTATGCCAGAGGGAGCAAGTGCGGCCGCCCTACGGACCCCACAGCAAGCAGCCCAAGACAAGCATTGGCTTTGCAAAGGTCGTGTGCATGCAAGCCAGTCATGCCCCTGACGCGGCGCTCCTCCGGTCGTCAACTTCCACCTGCCCCGCTTCACTTGGCCACTTCCCTACCCCGGCTCCTGCCCCCGCCCTTCCCCAGGCCCACCTTAAGCACCAGCTCCTCGCGCACCCCGAAGTCCGCCACCACCAGGTGCTTGAGCAGCTCGCCCACCACCTCGGGCGCGGTGGCGCTGTCGCAGATGGCGAACAGCAGGTCCAGCGCGCCGCGCCGGATGGACACGTCCGGGTCCTGCGGAGGGGGGCCGGGGCCGGGGGTTTGCTATCATCTACAGTACTGATGTCGCGAGCAAGGGGTTCGGGGGTGATCAGACTCGCGGAACAGGCCGAGTATGGCCGCCCCCTTGCGCCAGCGCTGTCTTGCCGTCCTATGACATCAACATGCAACTACATCTACACTGGGCACTGTGCCCGCTTTTTTCAGCGTTCGGCAGGGGCAGGTGTAGATAACCGGCCAGACGCCCGGTGACAACCTTGTCAAACCCTGCCCACCCTCCCAGCTGCGCTGCCTAGACCCGCTGCAACACCCCCACCTTGAGGCTGGTCATGACGGTGGCGGTGTGCTGCCGCACGCCCTCCATCACCTCCGGCATGCTGCCGGACAGCTTGGCCAGGCTGTCCAGCGCCAGGTACTTGGCGTTGGAGTCCTGCACACGTACACGCAGCTTGATGATTTGGGTAAATGACTACCTGGACCAGTGCCTAGCAAAGTAGGGGTGACTAGGTAGATGTATGCGCACACCTGCCAGGCACCCAACATGCCCCCTCCACGCGTACTGGCCGCGGTACTGCGCATACCGCTTGCCTGAGCTACTTGCCTGCACCCGCGCCGTGGCAATAGCCGCAAGTGATTATGTCTACGCTGGGGCCTGCCTCCCTAGTTCCCAGTCCCCGTTCCCTCGTTCCCTGCGCACCTTGCCGGCGAGGTAGCGGCACATGATGCCCAGGCAGGAGCTGAGCGCGGCGCGGTCGGCGGCGGTGTCACCGTCAGGGGAGGCGGCGGCCAGGCGCGCAGACGCGTGCTGCAGGCTGAGCGACAGCGCCTCGAACAGGACGGCGTTCAGCGCGTTGGTCTTGTTGGGGTTGGCGTTCTTTGCCGCCTCGCCACTCGCTGTAACACAAGACGGGCACATAGGAGCAACACAACACATTTAAACTCTGCACGTAAATGTCCTACCGCTTATATCAGTGCTTATGGTATCCCGGCCAGATGGTATGCTAGGGCGGGCATACGTGCGCTGTGGGCGTTAATGGTCCGCCAGGAAAGAACGGCCTGCCGCTCTTCGCCCCGCCAGCCTGTCCAAAACCCCACTCACTGAAGTTGATGATGACCTGCAGGACGTCCTGCATGGACTTGCGCTCGCCGGGGCTCTCCGGCGGCGGGAACTGCTGCAGCACCCGCAGGCAGCGCGACTGCGAGGGAACAGCGGGGGGCAAGCGACGCATCGCTGCGACACCACATACACACTACGACGTGCGCATCGTGTAAGGGCTGCTCCCAAGCTGGCTAGACCCTAAGAGTGGCTACCGGGCGGCGTCACAAAGCAGAGTTACCGACTGCGGCACGTGGTTACAGACCGACTGAGGCACGGGGGTACAGTGCGCGGTTACCCACCTGCAGCCAGGGCGACGGGATGCCGTAGTACAGGTACTCGGGCGGGATGCGCTCCCGCTCCGCCACCAGGCGCTCCAGGATCTTGATCACGCGGCCCTGGCACGTCTCGTACCCGCCTGCGCACAGGCATCCGACGCAGTGCGACTGCCGTCATCTTGCGGCCAGCCTCGTTTAGGTCATGGTGTGATATCCATGCTGTGTTCCCAACCAAGCGACCCCGTCCTATCCGCCCCAGCCGTCGGCTTTGCCGCGGCCAGAGGGACCGCTACGGCTTTTGCCAAGCCGCTGCATCCGGCCCCTCTGCTCACTTGGCCCCGAGCGCTGCAGGACGCCGTGCAGCAGCGTCACCGAGCACAGCAGCAAGCCCAGGTCCCGCTCCTCCAGCAGCGCCCCCATGGTGGGGCTAAACGTGTCCGCCGTCACCACCAGCGGCGCATCCGCCGGCGTCTTCCGCAGCAGGCGCAGCAGGCACAGCGAGGCACGCTTCTTGATCAGCGGCCGCGAGGCGCCGCTCGTCTGGGCGGGCAGGGCAGCATCAGGCACAGCGCTTCAGTGCGTCGCCTGGCAACAGGTGGCCCCTGCCCCATCCACGCTGTGTAAGCCACAGCCGCTGTACCCAAGCTAGCATGCCTTCAAGCCTGACGCTCTATTGATCGCGCCCGGCCCCAAAGGGCCCCACGTACCAGCAGCTTCAGCACGTCCGTTGTGAGCGCCTCGGACATTTCGTGTCCGCCGACTGCACGGGAGCAGTAGACAGGGGAGGGCTTGCATGAGCATGAGTTAGCACTTGGCTTCTTTGGCTGCACGCCTTCCATGTGTACGCGCATGTAAGCCACAGGAACACGCCACCCCACCGACCCCCAGCTCTGGACACCCCCACTATCAAGGTACACACGTGCTCCAACTGACACTGACAGAGGTCTAGCACTGGCTGCACGACCCGCCTAACCAGGAGTCGTACTTACTGTTGCCCACGAAGCTGAGTGCCAGCGCCTGGAAGGCCTCGTTCCGGCTGGTCAGGTCCAGGTGGATGGCGTTGATGGCCAACCGCAGGAACTCGTCGTTCTGAAACGCAAGACGTGTGGATGATATTAAAGTCGATTGAAGTTCATAGCGAGTACAGTTCCTGTCGGGGACGGAAACCATTTCAGGACGCAGGGAGGCACGAGCTATGCTCACGCACCTCTTGCAGGAGTAGCGAGCACGCCATATACCCGACTTGTTTATCTGAGTACTTCTGCATGGGTATAAGGTCACAGGCCTGCTTGTGGCCGAAGTCAATGTCGAAGCCCAGCATATAGATATACAGGAGCTTCCATATGTATTTTCGCCTGTCATAGCCTGCACAAAAGGCGTAGGAAGGGCCATGATCGCAGCTGCCTCAGAGAAGTCCAGTGTTATGAGCAGAGTTGAACGAAGGGACCCACCGGAGAGAGCCTTGTCCTCGCCGAACTTTGCCCGAATCTTAGCGAGCTCCTTTTCCACGCGACGCTGCTCTTGCTCTTTATTTTGACAAGCTCTGATGTCTGAGATGAAGACCTGGAGAAGCAAAGGCCAGGCAAGCCCAATAACTCGCCAGATGCCCCAAGTGATCGGACCCAAACCTGCACCCCTCCGAGTTGACACAAGTTGTGCAGCACACCTGCAACCCGCGCATGTACGCAGTCTTGGACATTTTTAAACTCCCTTTGTCAACACGGTGGACTACGGGTTGGGCATACAGCCCCCTATCCTAGGAGCCACAACAGCGTTTAGGAGTTTGTTGCAAATATCTCACTTCAGTTCCTCAACTGCTCCCCATATTGCTCCCCGTATTGCTTCCATCGAGGGGCTTCCATCGTCCCATGCGGGAGGCCATGGGGTGGTTCACCGTACCCAACTGCTTGTGACCCCAGGTGCCAGGTCCACAGCGTGGCTTTGGGTTTAGAGGCTTTTACAGACGGAGCAGAAGGACATGCGCTTTGCATAGGTTGATGGTTGGGTCCTGAAGGCAAGGGGGTTTGGGCGAGTTCACTAATGGCTCCCCGCGAAAATACCCGCCCCAGAGGAAGCCAGGGCGTCGAAAGTGAGCAACAGCCTGTACGGACTCACTTCCACCTGCGTCCGCTGGTAAGGAGTCTGGAGCCAAGAGCTGCAGGACAGAAGGACGCACTCGTCCAGTTCTTACCTGACCGGTCGCGCATGCAACGCGCAGGTGCTATGGGGACTTGGAGGAATTCTTATTGCATTGCGTCTCTACCCAGCGACTCCCGGCACCTCGGGGGGCGGGGTGACCGTCGCCTCCCTGCTTTTGTTCACAGCCCTGGTAGGCATCGCCGGTGCCCTTCTGTCCCGACGACCAATGGAAAGAACACCAACAAGCACCACTGCAGGGCCTGGCATACATTCAAGCCTGCACAGGTCCGACCGACGAGCGAGGCAAGGCAGCACGCCCAGCGCACCCAGGTAAATGCGTACAGTTGCAGGGCGTTTCTCTCGTATTGATATCAATAGTTAACCGTTGCCACGCCCAATCCTTCCTTCGGACAGGACCTCTGCCACCCGAGACACGACTGATGAGGCGTTGGAGCGATGCCCTGCAGTCCAAGCAGAATTACAGCCAATTCCATATGATGAGCGAGGCATTGTTGCAGCAAGCGCAGCGGACAGCGAGCGTGCGCCGTCTGGTTCCCCGCTCGGCCTTCGCTATAGCAGTGACGACCGGTACCAGCTGATAAGTCTTGTTCTGAACATAACATCGAGTGCATGTGGCTTGGAAGGCGCGCCGCAAGGGGAGCAGTACAATTTGTCCCTACCTTCCCGTCCGTCGCTATCACTGGCCCCCGGCTGGCGCGGGCGTGTCTGGAACTCTTTGTGAGTAATTTGCAGATCCTATCAATTGTACTCAGGCTGAACGGCACATACGTCCTCGTATTCCCCGGTTATCACGATGGCGCGTTTCCTCGCGGTTTGTCGCACCCACTGTTGTTACCTGCATAGGAGCGTCAATAATTAATTACTAGCACGTCGCGCTTACTAGCGCTTGCACACCTGCCTTCCCTTTCCCCAGGCTTCCGTCAACCTGCCAGGTGCTCGCAGCCCGACAGTGCTGGCTGCCTTCCCCAAACAGGGCCAGCTGTTCCGGCTCTTTGCATGGGCTGCAGGACTCCAACCCCGACTCACTCCTCTTCACGGCTCTGAACATCGTGGATGCACCCGGCACAGGCGCCACGGAGTATGCCCGTAGCCCACACCCGCCCAGCGGCGAAACCAGCACCCGGACACCACAGTCCGCCTCGCCCTCCTCCCCGACCCCACCACCGGCCTCCACCCACCCCGTGGTGCCTGCAGCCACCGCTGCCGAGCCTCTACCTCCAAAACACCCTGGGACAGGATCCGGGCCTGCTGAGCGTCACGGCACCGCCAACACCGCGGCCGGCAGCAGCCGCCATGGCGTGTGCGTGTTGGTGGACGTCATGTGCACGCTGGACATTGACTCTGCCTGCGAGGGCGGGCCCACAGCGGCGGTTGCGCGGCAGACGCTGCTGCAGCGGCTGGACGGCGGCAGCACGGCGCTGGCGGGGCGGGTGCTGGAGGTGCTGCTGGGCCGACAGCCCGGGGACGACATTGACGGGGTTACAGTCACCGTGCAGGTCAGCAAGGCCAGTAGCCTGTCCGCCGCATTGCTGCGTACCCAATGTGCACCTTTCCCTCCTAACGGGCCTGCGCGCCTGAGGCCACGCCTCGTTGGCGTCTTCCTCTTGCATCATGGTACACAACCTGTATTGCGTTCCTGTGTGCAGGCCGAGGACCTGCTGCTCCTGCGCTACATCTACTTCGCTGGCGCCGGCGTGTGGCTGCCGCTGGGCAGCCCCACGCTGCAGTGGGACGACCCCTCGGCGCTGCCCCCCGCCCCCGGCTGCGTGTCGGGCTCCTCCTCCTCGTCATCCTCCTCGCAGGACGGCCCCCACATCGCCGTGGCAGTGGAGCCCTGTGTGCTAGCCGTGGGCTGTGCCAACGGCACGTGCAGCTGCTGCACCACAGCGGCACCGGAACCCCGATCTGGGTGGACCGGTGCAGGTTTTCCACCCAGCGGCGGCGTGGGCTACCCGTCAGGCAGGGTTGGGGCATGCTTCCAGGGGAGCGGCGGCAGCCTTGGGAGCGGCGCGGGGGTCGAGGCAGGGCCGTCCTGCCCTGACAGCGGCTGCTACTGCATACGGGAGCTGCAGGTGACGGTGCAGTACACGGTGCCGCAGTGTGAACTGGCGTGGGGCAGGGACTTTGCTATGGCGGGACAGGGTGAAGGAGCGGAGGAGGACAAGGACGAGGAGCAACAGGAGGAGCAGAAGGAGGACCTGATTCTGCAGGCACACGTGCACTGCAGCGCCTGCGCATTTGGCTTCCCTCATCGCGGCGGTGCGGCAGAGGGCAAGTTGGGGGCTGGGGCGGACGCGGCGCTGGGGCGCGCGGAGGCACGGGAGGATGACCCGCAGGACCTGTGCGGCTGCAAGCATTGGGAGGTTCGGGGTGGGCCGTGGGTCTCTGTGAGCGCCCAGCCAGCGGGCGCGGCGCCGCATCCCCGGGCGGCAGGGCCTGGTGGTGCGGGTGCAGGCGGCGCAGCAGCACCGGTGCCGCGGGCGTGGGGCCAGCCGGTGGTACGGCAGGCGGTGGGGTTGGTGCAGGTGGGCATGCTGCCAGCGGCGGCACCGCAGCCGCAGCCTTGGCGGTCGCAGACCTCTGCGGGGCCGGGCGGCAGCATGCCCCCGCGTGGCGCTGAGCCACGTGGCTTCGCAGCGCTGCTGGTGGTGGAGGTCTGGCGGCACGGCAGGCTGTGCGGCGTGGGCCACGCAGTGCTGCTGCCCTCACACGGCCTGCTGCCGCCTCCCCCCGTGCACCAAAGTACCGGGGTCGCAACCCCCATCGCCATGGGCATGGACCAGGGCCCGCACCCGCAAGCACCGCAGCAGCTGCAGCTGCAGCAGGCGCTGCCGCAGGCCCGGCCCTCTGCGCCAGGGCCCGCCTGGCTGCAGGAGGCGGTGGCCCTTGCGCACACCCTGACCCCGCCACCCACAACTCAGCAGTGCACAGACTCCTCCGCCGCGGCTGCACCTGCGGCCGCCGCGGCTCCTCAGGCCACCGCCGCTCCGCGGCTCTCCGTCGTGTCTGGGAAGCACGGGTACCTTCCCGCGCGCGTGGCTTTTCGCCGGTCGAGCTACCTCCGCAACGCGCTGGCCCGTCGGCGCTCGTGGGGCAGCGGCGGCAGCGGCAGCAGCTCCTTCGCCGACCAGTCGCCGAGGGAATACAGCCCTGGATTCCTGCAGCGGCGGGCGCGGCAGGCGGCGGCTCAGCGCGCGGAGGACCCACGCAACCTGTTCCTGCAGGTAGGTGGCACACACGGGAGCCTCCGTGGATTGGTTACTGTGCATGCCAAAGGACACTGCGTGGCGTGTTGGAGCGAGGCGTGTTCCGGCAAATTGTGCATGTTCTCCTTAACATGCCCAAGGGTTGTGCCGCCCGCTTGTCACCTTCAAGGGCAATGCGCGAGCACACTCAGTAGCAATGCCTTAGAATGCTGGCCAGGCTGTTTTGACTCACCGTCCTGTGCGCCCGCGGCCGGCCCTGGCACAGGACCTGGGCATGTTCCTGGTGTACGCCCTGGCCCAGGCCACAGACGCCCTGTCGCCCGCCTTCTCTAGCCTGGCGCTCCGAAGCCGCCTTACCGTACACAAGGCGCTGGTGCGGGCAGGCTGCCGTGCGCTGGACGCCGCGGTTGAAACGGGCGCCGTGGCGCTGGCGCGCGAGCTGGCGGGCCGGCTCCGCGGGCTGGGCTGCGCAGACAAGGAGATGCTGGTGGGCGGGCTGGGCCGGCCCGCGGGTCTGCCGCTGCTGCACCTGGCGCTGCTGTCGGGAAGCGTGGAGATGGTGGGTACGCGTGAAACGCGAGAAACCGTGTGAGGTGTCAGGGAAGCACGGAAACGGAAACGCTGGTGCCTGCACGTGATGAGCAAGTGAGTTGACAAGCAGAAGCAGAAGAACGGCGGATACTTACCCAGTCCC
>VFQN01003919.1_pt1 | contig 20374 bp, 19 predicted proteins | sample 3512371 | NCBI WGS metagenome assembly VFQN01 (sample SAMN10412370, study PRJNA504923) | tailings metagenome | isolation source: Replicate 2 from Balatoc abandoned mine | place: Philippines: Itogon, Benguet | collected 2017-08-28
CGCCGGGGAACTCGACCATCTCGCCGGCCTTGACGCTGTCGAGGCCGTAGACGCGCGCGATGCCGTCACCGACGGACAGGACCTGGCCGACCTCGGCCACTTCGGCCTCGGTGCCGAAATTGGCGATCTGCTGCTTCAGAATGGCCGAGATTTCGGCGGCACGGATATCCATTAGGCAACTCCCTTCATGGCAAGCTGCAAGCGCTGCAGCTTGCTGCGGACGGATGAATCGAACAGGCGCGACCCGACCTTCACGACGAGGCCGCCGAGAATGTCCGGTTCGACGCGCGCGTCGATGGAAACCTTGTTACTACCCAGCACCGAGCGCAGCGCATCGCTGAGCTGCTGCAGCTGGGCCGGTGAAAGCGGAACGGCCGAGGTAACCGTGGCGGTGGTCTCGCCACGGCGGGCGGCGAGTTCGGCGAGGAACGCCGAGGCCATCGCCGGCAGGTCGCGGGCGCGGCCGTTGGCGGCCACGGTGCCGACGAAATTGCGTGTCAAACCCGAGATGCCGGCGGCGTCGAGCACGGCGAGCAACGCCTTGCCCTGCAGGGCACGCGGAATGACCGGGCTGGCGATCAGCCGGGCGAGGTCCACGCTCTCGGCGACCATCTTGCGGAAGGTGGTCAGATCCTGGGCGACCTGATCGAGCGACTTGGAGCCGTCCGCGAGCTCAAAAAGGGCGCTGGCGTAGCGTCCGGCAACGCCGGTGGTTGCGGTGGTCACGTCGAGAGCCTCTCCCCTGCCGCGGAACGCGGCCGGCAAGCCATTGAAATTACGCGCTTTTCACTAGCAGAACGCCCCGCGTCGCTTGCCGCCCCACCCCGGAAAAGCGCGCGTTGCTACCATGCTGCATTTCCCGGCGCAACGTCGGCAAAGCACTGTTCTACAGCGGTTTTTCGGCGCGGGGGTCTCAAAGGAAGGAATAGGGGTCGACATCGACCTGCAGCCGGACCGATCCCGGAAGGCCGATCTTCTCCAGCCAGGCGTGCAGCAAGGGCTGGACGGCCGTGTCGCGGGCCGCCTTCAGCAGGAAGCGCCTCCGGTGCCGGCCGCGCAGCAGGGCCATCGGTGCGACCGACGGCCCCAGGATGGTGACCCCCTCCCGATGAGGGGCGTGGCGGGCGAGCGCCGCGCAGACATTGTCGACGGCGGCGGGATCCGGCCCGGAAACGATCAGCGATGCCAGCCGTCCATAGGGCGGCATGCCGGCAGCCGCGCGATCGCGAAGTTCGACCTCGACGAAACGGTCGCGATCGCCCGACACCAGCGCCTGCATCACCGGATGGTCGGGATTGTGCGTCTGGATCAGCGCCCGGCCGGGCCGCCCGTCGCGACCGGCACGGCCCGCCACCTGGTAGAGGAGCTGGAACGTCCGTTCGGCCGCGCGCAGGTCGCCGCCGTTCAGGCCGAGATCGGCATCGATCACCGCCACCAGGGTCAGGTTCGGGAAATGATGGCCCTTCGCCGCCATCTGCGTGCCGATCAAGATGTCGATCTCGCCCTTCTCCATGCGGTCGACGGCCGCCGACGCCTCGTCGCGGTTCATCAGGCTGTCCGAGGTGAAGAGTTCCAGCCGCGCGTCCGGAAAGAGCGCAAGCGCTTCCTCAGCCAGCCGTTCGACGCCGGGACCGCAGGCGACGAACTGGTCGACCGCGCCGCAGTGCCGGCAGGTCTGTGCCGGCGGTTCGGAATAACCGCAGTGGTGACAGACGAGGGTGCGGCGGAACCGGTGCTCCACCAGCCAGGCCGAGCATTGCGGACATTCGAGCCCCGAACCGCAGGCGCGGCACAGCGTGATCGGCGCATAGCCACGGCGATTGAGGAACAGCATCGTCTGCTCGCCCGCCGCCAGCGTCTCGCGCATCGCCTCGACCACCGGCGGCGAGAGCCAGTGCCCACGCGGCGGCGCATCGCGCCGCAGGTCGATGGCCTTCAGGATCGCGAGCCGGTGCCCGCCGTGCCGGCCCGGCAGATGCACTTCGCCGTAGCGTCCGGACTTCACGTTGACGACGCTTTCGAGAGATGGCGTCGCCGACGCCAGCACGATGGGTGCGGAAGCCAGTCGCGCACGCACCACGGCCATGTCGCGCGCGTTGTAGACGACGCCCTCGTCCTGCTTGAACGAGCTGTCGTGTTCTTCGTCGACCACGATCAGGCCGAGCCTCGCGAAGGGCAGAAACAGCGCGGAACGTGCGCCGACCACCACGCCCACCCGTCCCTCGGCGATGGCGCGCCAGGTTTCCCGGCGTTCGAGGCTGGTAAGGCCCGAATGCCAGGGCGAGGGCAGCGCGCCGAAGCGGTCCTCGAAGCGCTTCAGCCACTGCGCCGTCAGCGCGATCTCGGGCAGCAGCACGAGCACCTGCCGTCCCGCGGCCAGGCAGGCGGCGATCGCCTCGCAATAGACCTCCGTCTTCCCGGCGCCGGGCACGCCATCGAGCAGGGTCGCGGAGAAGGCGTGCGCCCTCACCTTGGAGACGAGTCCGTCGGCGGCAATCTTCTGGGCCGGCGACAGGGTCGGCCCCGCATGCAGACCGTCCGGCTGCGGAAAGGATCGGCGCACGGTGCGTTCCTGCGCCTCCAGCAGTCCGTGAAGAGCCATGCTCTTCACGACTGAAGTGCCGACACCTGCAAGATGCGCCAATTCGGACGCGGTCATCGCCGGCCCGTCCTTCAGCTGCTCCAGCACGCGACGGCGCGCCGCGGTGATCTTGAGCGCCGTATCGCCGGTCGGCGCGGCCGGACGGTAGACGAGCTCGGTCTTGGGTGCCTCGAGCGCCGAGGGCACGCTCATCGCCATACGCAGCACGGCACCTGCGGGCATAAGCGTGTAGGCCGACACCCAGTCGACGAAGCGGCGCATCGCATCGGCCATGGGCACGGCCGGAAGGACCGCGATCACATCGCGCAATTTTTCCGGCGCGACACCGCCCGTGCCCAAGCCCCAGACGACGCCGATCGTTTCGCGCTTGCCGAGCGGCACGACGACGAAATGGCCCGGCAACAACGTCATGCCTTCCGGAACACGATAATCGTAGGCGTCGCCGAGCGGCAGCGGCAGCAGGACCTTGATCGTGTTTTCCACCGGTTCGAGTCGCGACGACGCGGTCCCCTTGGCTTGTGGCTCCGAAGGGGAATCGCTAGAAATTGTGGCAACAGGCGAGTCCGAACCACTGGCCATTGGGGTAGTTTATATGAAGTTCTTCGTCGATACCGCCGATGTCGCCGATATCACGGATCTCGCGGCCTCCGGCCTGCTCGACGGCGTGACGACCAACCCCTCGCTGATCGCCAAGTCGGGCCGCCAGATGCTCGACGTCATCAAGGAGATCTGCGCCATCGTCCCGGGGCCGGTCAGCGCCGAAACGGTCGCGACCGACCACAAGACGATGCTCGAGGAGGGCCGCAAGCTCGCGAAGCTCGCCGGGAACGTCACCGTGAAGGTGCCGCTGACGCCGGACGGTCTCAAGACCTGCAAGATGCTGACGTCCGAAGGCACCATGGTGAACGTCACCCTGTGCTTCTCGGCGGCGCAGGCGCTGCTCGCCGCCAAGGCCGGCGCCACCTTCGTCTCGCCCTTCGTCGGCCGGCTCGACGATATCGGCCAGGACGGCATGCATCTGATCGGCGAGATCATGACGATCTATCGCCAGTATCCGCACTTCAAGACGGAGGTGCTGGTCGCCTCGGTGCGCCATCCCCAGCATGTCGTCCAGGCCGCCAAGCTCGGCGCCCAGGTCGCGACCGTGCCGCCCAACGTGCTGCGCCAGCTCTTCAAGCACGTGCTGACCGACAATGGACTGAAGGCCTTCCTCGACGACTGGGCCAAGACCGGCCAGTCGATCCTCTGACCCGGAGACGGGCGCCCATGGATAAGAAGACAAACGAGGCGGAAGACGGCATGGTAACGGCTCCCGACGGTTCAGGCCGTCAGGTGAAGTTGATCACTGCCGACGACGTCGTGGCCTATCTCAAGGCCCATCCCGACTTCTTCGAGAAGCATGCCGAACTCGGCAGCGAGCTGGGTGTCCCGCCGCGCGCGCAGGGGCCGGGCGTCATCGACATGCAGCAGGCGATTCTGAAGCGCCTGCGTAGCGAGATCGACCGGCTGAAGACCGAGCGCACCGAGATCATCGCCAACTCGAAGCAGAACCAGATCGTCCAGAACCGCATCCAGGCGGCGGTCATCAGCATCATCCAGGCGACGACCTTCGAGAAGATGATCCACGTCGTGACGCACGAGCTGCCCGAGCTGCTCGACGTCGACTTCATCACGCTCGCGATCGAGGCCAATGCCGACGCCCCCAAGCGCGTGCCGGTGCGCGGCGTCTACGTGCTGGCGCCGGGCGCGATCGACGCCGCCATCGGGCCGGACAAGCATGCCCGACTGCGCTCCGACATCGTGGGCGAGGAGGCGTTCTTCGGTGACGTGGCGCGCTTCGTGAAGTCGGACGTGCTGATGCGGCTGCAGGTCTCGTCGGGCTCGCCCGATGGCGTCATGTGCTTCGGCGCCCGCGATCCCGAGGCTTTCGGACCCGAGATGGCGACCGAGCTGCTGTTCTTCCTGTCGAAGGTGCTGGAGAACACGATCCGCGCCTGGCTCGACCTGCCCGAGTAGCAGCGTCTTGAGTGTCGCAGACGCACAGGCGGCGTGGCGCGACTGGCTGAAGAGCGAGCGCCGCCTCGCCGAACACACGCTCATCGCCTACGAGCACGACGTCGCGACCTTCCTCGGTTTCCTGGCGACCTATCTCGGCGAGACGCCGACACTCGCGGCGCTCGAACGCCTGAAGCCCGCCGAGTTCCGCGCCTGGCTGGCCGAGCGCTCGCGCCAGGGGATGGCACGTTCCTCGACGGCGCGTGCCTTTTCCTCGGTGCGCTCCTTCTTCCGCTTCCTCGACAAGAACGGGCTCGCCCACAATGCGAGCATCGCCACCATCCAGACTCCCAAGCTGCCCCGCGCCGTGCCCAAGGCGCTGAGCGAGCGCGACATGGAAGACGTGCTGGCGGCCGAACCCGACCGCGAGCGCGCACCGTGGATCGACCTGCGCGATGCCGCCGTGCTGATCCTGCTCTATGGCGCGGGCCTGCGCATCGGCGAGGCGCTGGCGCTCACCAGGGCCGAGGTCGACGAGCTGCTGAAGAGCGGCCGCGACACGCTGGCCGTCACCGGCAAGGGCAACAAGACCCGTCTGGTGCCGCTGCTGCCGCAGGCGCTGCAGGCGCTCCGGAAATACCGCGACGCCTGTCCATGGCTCACGGCGGCAAAGCCGTCCGACCGCGTCTTCATGGGCGCGCGCGGCGGTGCGCTCGATCCCGCCATCGTGCAGAAGCGGGTGCGCGAGATCCGCCGCGACCTCGGCCTGGCCGAGAGCGTGACGCCGCACGCCCTGCGCCACTCCTTCGCCACCCACCTGCTGGGCGCCGGCGGCGACCTGCGCACGATCCAGGAGCTGCTGGGGCATGCGTCGCTGTCGACCACGCAACGCTACACCGACGTCGACGCCGCCCGCCTCGCCGCCGTCTATCGCGCCGCCCATCCGCGCGCCAAGGGCTGACCATGACCCGGCATATCGGCATCGTCGCCTGCTCCGCCGAGGGTGCGGCGCTCTGCTACAAGACCATCTGTGTCGAAGGCGCGGGCCTCATGGGCCGGCACGCCCATCCGGAGGTCTCTCTGCACACCCATTCCCTGGCCGACTATGTCGAGTGCCTCGATCGAGGCGACCGCGCCGGCGTGGCCGAGCTGATGCTGTCATCCGCGCACAAGCTCGCGCGAGCGGGCGCGGATTTCCTGATCTGTCCCGACAACACGATCCACCAGGCCCTGTCGTTCGTGCTGCCGCACTCGCCCCTTCCCTGGCTGCACATCGCCGCGGTCGTGGCGGCCGAAGCGGCAGCGCGCGGCTACAGGAAGCTCGGCATCACCGGCACGCGCTGGCTGGTCGACAGCGAAGTCTACCCGGAGAAGATCGAGGCCGAAGGACTCGCATGGCTGCGTCCGACGGAGGCCGAGCGCGACGCCATCAACCAGGTCATCATGGACGAGCTGGTGCAGAGCCGCTTTACACCGCAAGCCATTGCCACCTTCCAGCGCGTCATGGGCAGCATGAAGGATCAGGGCTGCGACGCCGTCGTGCTCGGCTGCACGGAAATTCCACTGATCATGAACGACGACAACGCGCCGCTGCCGACGCTCGATTCGACGCGACTTCTGGCGCGCGCGGCGCTGCGGCGTGCCGTTACAGAGCCTTCCGGAAGATGATCTCGCCGTCGTCCTGGCGCCCGGTCTCCCGCCAGCCGTTCTCCCGGTAGAAGCGCTCGGCCCGCGTACCGGGGCCGGTCGTCAGGGTCGCCTCGGCAAAGCCTGCGGCCCGCAGATCCTCGCAGGCGAGCGGCAGCAGCGCACGGCCGAGGCCGCGGCCCTCGTAGTCGGGATGGACGAAGAGGCCGAAGATCGTGCCGTCGCGCGGATCGGCGACGGAGAAGCCCTGCACCGCGCCGTCCTCCTCCCAGACCCAGAAGGTCGCATTTGCGAAGATCCAGTTCGCGGTCGTCTCGACCTTGCTCACTGATGCCGCGCTCAGCTGGTTTTCGCGAACGGCCAGACGCACTTCCGAAATGCGGGGACGGTCGGCATGGGTCGCTTTGCGGATCATTCAAGGTCCCGTAGGTCGCAAGAGGCGCGACCTTACACGGCCCGTTGCAGGACTCCAGCGCCACGCCCGGCGGGCTCCCGCTTCTGTTCCCGCTCGAGCACGCGGATCTGCCGGTTGATTTCGGTGACGACCGACCTGGCGAAGGGTCCGAGATGCAGGAAGTGCGTGATCTGAATGACAACCAGCTCAAGGGCGGAGGGGTTGTTGCGGGCAATGTCGGCGAATGTCCGCCAGAAATGACGCGCGAGGAAAGGCCGCATGACCGTCATTCGCCACATCAGCCGCAGAAGAGTCATTTTATCCCGATTTGAAACCACCGGACGGGCGGTCACCGGATGACTCGGGCAGCGCAGATTGCGGCCGGTTCTGCGGACTCGCTCGAAGTAGGCAGCGGGCCGATAGACGGCTTCGAGGATGGTCTTGTAGTCCTTCAGGACCTCGACACGCGGCCGCCGGGTCACGAAATTGAGCCCACCGGTACATTGATCGCCGAAGGTGTCATTCGCAAAGGGCAGGAGGCGCCCCTCGCTCTCGAGGCGACGGGTCAGCTGCGTCGTCGGCAAGGCGGTCAGCAGCCCGACCATGCAGCCAGCAATGGAGGTGGCCTCGATGCAGTCGATCATCGCTTCGGCCACGCCAGGCTCCTCGGTGTCGAAGCCCACGATGAAACCGGCGACCACCATCATCCCCGCCGCATGGATCCTGCGCACGCTCTCGGCCAGGCTGCGGCGCGTGTTCTGCTTCTTGCGCGTCGAGACGAGCGTGGCGGTGTCGGGACTTTCGATGCCGACGAAGATGGCGAAGAAGTTGGCGCGCCTCATCATGTCGAGCAGCTCGGCGTCGTCGGCGAGGTTGATCGAGGCCTCGGTCGAGAACTTGAAGGGATAGCCGGTACTCTTCTGCCAAGCCTCGAGCGCAGGCAAGAACTGCTTCAAAGCCTTCTTGTTGCCGATGAGGTTGTCGTCGACGAAATCGACATGGCCACGATAACCAGCGTCGTGTAGCGCCTGCAGCTCCGCCAGCATCTGCGGCACCGTCTTGGTCCGGGGCACGCGGCCGAACAGTTCGATGATGTCGCAGAATTCGCAGTTGAACGGACAGCCCCGCGAGAACTGCACGCCGACGAAGAGATAATGGTCGAAGTTGATCAGGTCGAAGCGCGGGATCGGGCTCGTCGTGACATCGACCTTGAATTTCTCGGCCTCAAAGCGTCCGGACCTCGCGCCCGACTCCCATGCCTCGACGAACCGTCCGATGACGCCTTCGGCCTCGCCGACGACGAGAAACTCGGCATGCTCGAACAACTCGGGACTGGCCATGACGTCCGGCCCTCCGACGACCACCGGCTTGCCCAGTGCCTGGGCCATCCGGATGATCTCGAGCGAGTCGACGCGCTGCGGCAGCATCCCGCCGGTCATGACCATGTCGGCCCAGGCGAGGTCGGCCGGGTCGAGCGCCTCCGCATTGCGGTTCACGAGCTTGATGTTCCAGTCGCGCGGCAGCAGCGCTGCCAGGGTCATCAGGCCCAGCGGCGGCGCCGGACACCGGGCTCCGTAGATGTCGCAAGCGGCCTGAAGGCTCCAGAAGGAGTTCGGATTGAAGCGCGGGAAGATCATGAGAACATTCGGTGTCGTCACGGCCGCTCCTTCGCCTGGCAACAGGAAAAAGCATCAGCAATCGTCGATCGAATGGCAGTTCGCGCGCTTCGATATACAGCGGAAACGGCGAACTCTCAGGTGGGATTTGAGCACATGCATGCCACCGGCACAATCGCCGGCGCTCGCTCCGTCCCTCGGTCACGAGATCGTTCTATCGGACCGCTTCGTAGACGACATGCAAGGCGCCGCCGCTGCGCGGCTCGCAGGACTTCAGAGTCAGTCTGAGCTCCGGCGTGCCCGGCGCAATGAGCGGGATGCCGTCGCCCAGCACGATCGGCACGATCGCCATTTCCAGCACGTCCAGCTTGCCCGCTGCGATCATGCCGCGGACCACCTGCGCGCCGCCCTCGACCCAGACCCGCCGATAGCCGCGCGCTTCCAGTTCGTCGGCCACGACGGCAAGGTCGCCCGAACGCGTCTCCACGGCGGGCGGCGGCTCGACCAGCGGACGATGGGTCATGACGATCGTGGGCTTGCCTTCATAGGGCCACGCGCCGAAGCCGCGCATGACCTCGTAGGTGTCACGCCCCATCAGGATCGCATCGATGCCCGCCATCAGCGCGTCGAAGCCGAACTCCTGAGGCGGATGGCTCTCCAGCCAGTCGAAGGAGCCATCGGCCCGCGCGATCTTGCCGTCGAGCGACACCGCGATGTGACAGTGCCAGATCGTCCTGCCCATCCAGTCGCCCCCAAAACTAGAACATTACCGTCAAGCGCAGCGAGAAGACCGCCGCCATCGACTGCGTCGGCGCCAGTGCCGGCTGGAAATAGAGCTGCACGTCGGGTGTGATCAAGAGGTGCCGGAACGACCACGACCAGTAGAGTTCCACCATCGTCTCGCTGGGGTTCACATAGGTGTCGACATAGAGCGTCTGGTTGACCCTGTTCCAGGCGATACCGAGGCCGATCTGGTCGAGCGGTGCGCGCCCGAGAGGGTCGTTGTAGACCGCGCCGCCGGCGATCGACGACTGGATGTACTGGCTCGAATTCCAGACGGTATTGGCGCGGAGGAATACGCCCCATTTGTCGCCGAGCGGCTGGGAGGCGCTGAACGAAAGGCCCGAACTGGCCTGTGGCTGCATCTCGACACTGGGCAGATTGTAGTAGAGCAACGAATAGCTGCCCTGGCCGAGCTTGCCGACGGTCGGCGACCAGGCACCGTAGAGGAACCAGGAATACTGGCCCTGCCCCACCGTGTTGAACTGGATGTAGTTGGAGGCCAGGACGTTGTTGGCGTCCTGGAAGCCCGCCGCGAAGGTCAGCGCCTCCGTCGGGTTGACCTGGACGTAGGCGCCGAGACTGCCCTGCGAGTAGTTCTGGCTGCCGTTCTGGGCGAGCGAGTAGCCGATGAAGTTGACCTGCTCGTTGTTGGAATAGGCATTGCTGTCGAAATTCGAGAAGGGATACTGGCCCACCGTAATCGACAGGAAATCGCCCGGAAAATCGTGCGTGTAGCTCACCTGCGCGAAGGTGAGCTGGTTGTCCGGATAGTCGTTGACCTGGCTGTTGAGTTTCAGCCGGTTCTGCAGCGTGGTGCCCGTCTGCCCTGACCAGTATTGCGTCGCGAGGTAGGCGAACTGGAAGGAACCGGCGCCGATCGCGGGATCGTCGAACGCCCTCCAGTTCACGACGGGCGCGAACTGGGCCTGCACCGCGCCGTAGCCGCTGCCCGGCGCACCCCACTGGCTCAGCACCGAGGATGTCATCGAATAGAAGATGCCGGTCGTGTCCTGGATCTGCTGCTTCGCCTTGGCATAGCGGCGGGCGGCGTCGTCGAAAGGCTGTTCGAGGAAGTACTGTTCGCGCGCCTCGGCCGCGCGCAACCGGTTGTGGATCTTGCCGACGTGGCGCACGCCGTCGTCATCGTCGTCGTCCGCGACCTGCTGGGCGTCGGCCGCCGCAAACGGCAGGACCAGGGCGACAAGACCACAAATCCAGAAGGTCGAACGCATGGCGCTCCTGCCGGCCCGCTCTTACGGCTTCAGCGCCTTCTCCAGGAAAGCCTTCACGTCGACCACGAACTGCCTCCAGGCCGGTTCGTGCGCGCCGTAATGCGCCCCGCAGCAACCGCCGGGCTTGCTGCGGTTGCCAACGCCGTCGAGATAGCGCACCGGCAGGCCCAGTGCATCGAAGCTGTGATGAGCGTTTTCGTAAACTTTTGTTTCGACCAGCTCCCGACCTCGCATGACCCTCTCCAGCACCGCCCGGCACTGCGAGACCGGCGTCCAGTCGTCGAGCGCGCCCATGGCAAAGAAGGTGGGTTGGCGCACCGCGAGGCGCGGCCCCAGCACATCGGCCAGCGCGCAGTCGGGATAGACCAGCACGACGGCGCGCGCCACGGCGGGCGTCCGGTCTTCCGGCTTGCCCGACAGCGCGCGCAGCATCGCCACGCCGCCGCCGTAGGAATAGCCCATGTACGCGAGCCGCTGCGGATCGATGCCTGGCTGCTTCGTGAGCCAGGCGAGCGTCGCGTCGATGTCGCCGGCCCGCGCCTCCGCTGCGGCCTGCGTCGGCCAGTTGCGCCCGCACACATCCTTGAGGCCGCGCGCCGAGAAACTGTCGACCACCAGCGCGGCATATCCCCAGGAGGCAAGCAGCCCCGCCATGCGCGCGGTGTTCTGTCCAGGCCCGCCGCAACCATGGAACAGCGCCACCGCGGGAACCGCCGCCGTGGCCTTGGCCGGCCGGAACAGCTGCGCCGACAACTGGACCGTGCGCCCCCCTTGCTCTACGGGAACGCGGACGGTCTGCTGCGCCAGCGCAGGCGTCGTGCATAGCGTGGCCAGAAGAACCAACAGCCTTGCGATCATGGCCGGACCGTAAACCAAGCAAGTGCAGACACAACAGGCGGATTGCCCGTGAGCGAAACGATCTACACCATCTCCACCTGGGTGATTCCCGCCCTCCTCGCCATCACGCTGCACGAAGCCGCGCACGGCTTCGTCGCCCTGCGCTTCGGCGACAGGACCGCCTGGCAGCTCGGCCGCGTCACGCTCAACCCGTTCAAGCACATCGACCCGGTGGGCACGATCCTGCTGCCGGGGCTGCTGATCTTCCTGCGCGCACCCTTCCTGTTCGGCTACGCCAAACCGGTGCCGGTGAACTTCCGGGCGCTGAACAATCCCAAGCGCGACATGGTGTGGGTCGCCGCCGCGGGGCCGGCCACGAACGTGGCCATGGCCCTGATGGCGGGCCTGCTGGCACATCTCGCCATCCTCCTGCCGCCGGACGCCGCGGCCTGGGCGATCCGCAACATCGAGAATGCGATCCTGATCAACGTCCTGCTCGCGGTCTTCAACATGATCCCGCTGCCGCCGCTGGACGGCGGGAGGGTCGCCGTCGGACTGCTGCCCGACGGTCTCGCGCAGCCTCTCGCCCGACTGGAGCCCTTCGGCATGCCCATCCTGCTCGGGCTGATCTTTGTCCTGCCGCTGATCGGCAATCAGCTCGGCATGGACCTCAACGTCATCGGCTGGGTCCTCGGCGAACCCGTCGGCTGGCTGGTCGACCTGGTGATCCGCGCGACCGGCAACGGCTGAGAACCCATTGTCTTTCCGAACGAGATAGAACCGCGTCGAACTTGCCAACACCAACCTGATCCTTGGAGACGGTCGCGGAGTTTACCCCGAGGTATTCGAGGGGCGACCCCCTCAGAGGCTGGCCGGAAATGAATTGAATCGATTCAAGCACTTACCTCATCCTTCGAGACGCATCGCTGCGCGATGCTCCTGAGGGTGAGGTTATCGGGGTTGTTCGTCGCCTCTTGTCTTAGCTGCATTCATTTCAGGCCAGACTCTCAGGATGAGGTGGTGCGGGTCAGCCCAAGGCGAAAAGACGCTAGGTCCGGACGTCGCTCGCCTCGGCGGGCCCGTCCCGTCCGTCGGCCTGCGGCGGCGCGAGGTTCATGGCCTGGCGTTCCTCGGCAATGCTGGCGACGGCGGCACGGACGCCGGGATGGCGCGCCATGAACTGGTTGAAGTCGCGCCGGTCGAGAACCAGGAACTGGCAGAAATCGACGGCGATCACGTCGGCGGTGCGGCGCTCGCCGGTCAACAGCGCCATCTCGCCGAAATAGGCGCCGGCCTCCAGACGGATGACCCGCTCGGCGACATGGACTTCGACGGCGCCGGACGAGATGAAGTACATGCCGTCGCCGCGATCGCCGGCGCGGATCACCCGATCGCCCGGAGAAGCCGACTTCGGGCGGAACATCAGCAGGAGCGATTCCTGCTCCTGGCGCTCGACGAGCTGGAGCATCGGAAACAGTTCGAGCAGGCTGTTCAGCTTGAGTTCGTGGGCCTTCGACCGCTCTGCCTGCCGGGCCTTGATGATGGCGAGCTGCCGGCCCAGCGCCTCGTAGTGACGCTGGCCGTAGAAAGCCGCGCCGGCTGGTCGCGCGATACGCTTCTGGAGCAGACCGACGGCATGGAAGACCAGCGGGTTGAGCATGATCGAGAAGAGCGCGCCGCCGACCACCAGGTCGCGGCCCTCGTTGGGCACCAGCCCGGCCGAGATGCCGAGCGCGATCAGGATGAATGAGAACTCACCGATCTGCGCGAGACTTGCCGACACCAGGAGGCCGGTGCCGATCGGATAGCGAAGCAGCATGATGATGGCGAAGGCGATCAGCGACTTGCCGAAGATGATCAGCGCCAGCACCGACAGGACGGCCCCGGGCGAACGGTAGAGGATCGTCGGATCGAACAGCATGCCGACCGACACGAAGAACAGGACCGAGAAGGCGTCCTGCAGCGGCAAGGAATCGGCGGCCGCCTTGTGGCTGAAGGAGGATTCGCTCAGCACCACGCCAGCGAAGAAGGCGCCCAGCGCGAAGGACACGCCGAAGATGTGCGCCGAGCCGTAGGCGATGCCGAGCGCCACGGCGAGAACCGAGAGCGTGAACAGTTCGCGCGAGCCGGTGCGCGCGACGCGGGCCAGCATCCACGGCACCACCTTCGGACCGATCAGGATGGCGATGGCGGCGAAGGCCGCGACCTTGGACAGGGTGATGACGAGTTCCAGCGCGATCGGCAGGTCGGACGGGGCATGGCCCTGGATCGGCTTGCCGCCCAGGAGCTCGGCGAAGGCCGGCAGCAGCACCAGCGCCAGCACCATCGCGAGATCCTCGACGATCAGCCAGCCCACGGCGACCCTTCCGTTGGGACTGTCGACCATGTTGCGCTCCTCCAGCGCCTTCAGCAGCACCACGGTGCTGGCCACGGACAGGCTCAGGCCGATCACGAGGCCGGTGCCGAGGCTCCAGCCCCACAGCGAACACATGCCGATGCCGAGCAGGGTCGCCAGCACGATCTGTCCGATCGCTCCCGGTATGGCGATGCCCTTCACGGCGAGGAGATCGGAAGCGGAGAAATGCAGCCCGACACCGAACATCAGCAGGATGACGCCGACTTCCGCCAGTTGCGACGACAGCCCGGCATCGGCCACGAAGCCCGGCGTGTAGGGACCGATCAGGATGCCGGCGACGAGATAGCCGACGAGCGGCGGCAGGCGCAGCCGGTCCGCGACGTAGCCGAAGCCGAACGCGAGCACGAAGGCGATGGCGATGGTGGCAATCAACGTCGCTTCGTGATGCACGTTCGAGGTCCGTTGGTTGTTGCGGGAGGCTCTGATTTTAGAGGGGCCGGCGGGGAATTGCACCCTTTGTGCATCCGATGGTTCGCGCACGACGCGGCTCGTGAACAAAAAAGAAGCTGCGCGGGGAATAATCGGCCGACGCCGGCGTCTCTCACCTGCAGACCAACAGCTGCATGGGAGTCAGAGAATGCTGAAGTCGATCCTCGCCACCGCCACCGCCCTCGCGATCCTCGCCGCCGGCAGCGTCTACGCCGCCGAACCTGCCTCGGCCACGCCGCCCACGATGAAGAACGGCATGTTCGTCACCGCGAGCGGCATGACGCTCTACACGTTCGACAAGGACACTACGCCGGGCAAGTCGGTGTGCAACGGCCCATGCGCGACCAACTGGCCGCCGGCCCTCGTCGCCGACGGCGCCAAGGCCTCCGGCGACTGGACGATCATCACCCGCGACGACGGGTTGAAGCAGTGGGCCTACAAGGGCAAGCCCCTCTACGCCTTCGCCAAGGACACCAAGGCCGGCGACAAGACGGGCGACGGCTTCCTGAACGGCGCCTGGCACGTCGCGAAGTAACGACGGCGAGGTAAATGGCGCCGGCCCCCGGCCGGCGCCATCCTCCTGTAGAGTGATGCGATGGCCGACGCGGAAGCCCTGCTCGAACCGTTGATCCCGGCGCTGCGGCGCTACGCCTATGCGCTGGTGCGCGACCACGATGCGGCCGACGATCTCGTGCAGGACACGCTGGAACGTGCGCTGTCGCGCTGGACGCTGCGCCGGAGCGACGGCGATCTCCGGGCCTGGCTGTTTGCCATCCAGCGCAATCTCCACGTCTCGGCGCTACGGCAAGGCCAGCGGCGCGGCGCCCACGTCGAACTCGACGAGGCGACGACGCCATCGACTGCCGCGCTGCAGGAAAGTGGCATCGAGGTCCAGGACATCCTGGCGACGCTCGACCAGTTGCCGGAGGAGCAGAAGTCGCTGCTGTTGCTGGTCGGCGTCGAGGACTTTTCGTACGACGATGCGGCGAAGATCATGGGCGTGCCGACCGGCACGGTGATGTCGCGGCTGTCGCGCGGCCGGCAGCGGCTGCGCATGCTGCTGGAGACGGGGCGTGCCACGCTCCTGCGGAGAGTGAAATGACGGGCAAGGAGCTACCGGTCGGCGAGGAGCAGTTCCAGGCGTTCATCGACGAGCGGCTGGACGGCGAGCATCGCGCGGCGGTCGAGGCCCACCTCGCGACCCATCCCGAACTCGCCGAGCGCCTGGCGCTGGAGCGCCGCCAGCGCGCGATATTGCGCAGCCGCCTCGAGGCCAAGTTCGCCGAGCCCGTTCCCGCGCGGCTGCGCATCGCCAACCTGCGCGCCGCGCGGCGCATCTCCCGGGCCCGCGGTTGGATGAGTGCCGCCGCCGCGGTGGCCCTCTTCGTGGCCGGCGCGACGGCCGGCTGGTTCGCCAACACGATGGCGCCCGCGCCGCTGGCGCCGGCACCGACCGCCAGCGTGGCGCAGGGCGCGCACGCAGCCTACCGGACCTTCGTCGTCGAGGTCGCCCATCCGGTCGAGGTCGGCGTGCAGCAGGAAGCGCACCTGCTGCAATGGCTCTCCAAGCGGCTCGGCCGCAGGCTCACCGCGCCCGATCTCTCGCCATTCGGCTACAGGCTGATGGGTGGGCGCCTCCTGCCCGGAGGCAGCGGCGCGGCTGCGCAGCTCATGTACGACGATGCGAGCGGCCGGCGACTCACGATCTATGTGCGGGCGGCCGAGGGCACCGAGACGGCCTTCCGCTTCCAGAAGGAAGGCGAGGCCGCGACCTTCGCCTGGATCGACCAGGGCTTCGGTTTCGCGGTGACGGCGACGGCAACCCGAGAAGAGTTGCTGCCGATTGCCGAGGCCGTCTATCGCGGCTTCGAGGGAAAGGGCTGACGACTACTTCGTCGGGTCGGTGTGATCCTCGAACTTCTTGAGGTGGCGCGGCGCCCACTTGTGGTCGCGCGCCTTCACGATCCATTCGTCGAGCTTAGGCCAGCGGCGGCGCGCCGATGTCACCCATCGGCGACCGGTCTCGAATTCGGTGGCCAACAGGTAGAGCGCGAGGACGAAGAAGATCCATCCCTGCAGGATCGGGATGAAGCCGCCCACCACCGACATCACGAGGCAGGCGGCGATCGCGAGCGCCATCAGCGTCTGGCGCATGGCGAGACTACAGGTGGATCGGCTTGTCCCAGGCGGCGAGAGCGGCTTCCTTGAGCGCCTCGTTGACCGTGGGATGGGCGTGGCAAACACGGCCGATATCCTCGGCCGAAGCGGAGAACTCCATGGCCATCGCGGCTTCGGCGATCATCGTCCCGGCCTCGGCGCCGAAGATGTGGACCCCCAGCACCTTGTCGCTCGCCTTGTCGGCCAGAACCTTCACGAAACCCTCCGTGGCACCGTTCGCACGGCTGCGCGGGTCGGCGGTGAACGGATACTTGCCAACCTTGTAGGCAACGCCGGCCGCTTTCAGTTGTTCCTCGGTCCTGCCGACCCAGGCCACCTCGGGCTGGGTGTAGATGATCGAAGGAACGAGATCCCAGTTCACGTGTCCCTTCTGGCCCGCCAGGGTCTCGACACAGGCGACGCCGTCCTCGCTCGCCTTGTGGGCGAGCATCGGGCCGTCGATCACGTCGCCGATGGCATAGATTCCGGGCACGGAGGTCTGGAAGTGGCCGTCGACGGCGATGCGGCCGCGCTCCGTCATCTTCACGCCGAGCTTGTCGAGGCCCAGCCCCTGCACGAACGGACGGCGGCCGATCGCGACCAGCACCACGTCGGCTTCGAGCGTCTCGGCCTCCCCGCCCTTCGCGGGTTCGACCGTGAGCGTCACGCCGGCAGCCGTCGTCTCGGCCTTGGTGACCTTGGCGCCGAGCTTGAACCTCAGCCCCTGCTTGGCGAGCGTGCGCTGCAGGAACTTGGTGACCTCGTCATCGACGCCGGGCGTGATGCGGTCGAGGAACTCGACCACCGTCACCTCGGCGCCGAGGCGGCGCCACACCGAGCCCAGTTCGAGACCGATGATTCCCGCCCCGACCACGACCAGACGCTTCGGCACTTCCGAAAGCTCCAGCGCGCCGCTCGAGGAGACGATCTTCTTCTCGTCGATCGTCACGCCAGGCAGCGGCGTCACTTCCGAGCCCGTGGCGATCAGGATGTTCTTGGCCGCGAGGGTTTCCGTGACGGCGCCATCGTCGCCGACCACCGCGACGGAACCCGGCGCCTCGATGCGGCCCGCGCCGGTGTAGGACGCGATCTTGTTCTTCTTGAACAGGAAGGCGACGCCCTTGGTGGTGGCCTCGACGACCTCGTTCTTGCGCTTCATGAGCTGGGCGAAGTCGAGTTTCGGAGCCGCCACTACGACGCCGTGCACGCCGAGATCGTGGCCCGCCTCCTCGAACAGGTGCGAGGACTGCAGCAGCGCCTTCGACGGAATGCAGCCGACGTTGAGGCAGGTGCCGCCCAGGGTCGCGCGCTTCTCGACGACGGCGACCCTGAGGCCGAGCTGCGAGGCGCGGATCGCGGCGACGTAACCGCCGGGGCCGGCGCCGATCACGATCAGATCGAAGGATTCGTTTGCCATGAGCGCACCGTGATTGTCGGAAAATCGGTGTCATCCCGAGCGCAGCGAGGGACCCTTGGTCGGAACTGCGAAAGGTCCCTCGCTGCGCTCGGGATGACAGGGTTTCTGTAACTAGACGCCGAGCAGCAGCCGCTCGGGATCCTCGATGCATTCCTTGACCTTGACCAGGAACAGCACGGCCTCGCGGCCGTCGATGATGCGGTGGTCGTAGGACAGGGCCAGATACATCATCGGCCGCGCCTTGATCTCGCCGCCGACCACCATCGGCCGCTGCTGGATCTTGTGCATGCCGAGGATGCCCGACTGCGGCGCATTGAGGATCGGCGTCGACATCAGCGAGCCGTAGACGCCGCCATTGGAGATGGTGAACGTGCCGCCCGTCAGGTCGGCGATCGACAGCTTCCCGTCGCGGGCCTTGCGGCCGAGATCAGCGATGCCCTTCTCGATGCCCGCGAAGTCCAGCGCATCGGCATCGCGCAACACCGGCACGACCAGCCCCTGCGGCGAGCCGACGGCGACCCCGATGTCGTAGTAGTTCTTGTAGACGATCTCCTCGCCCTCGATCTCGGCATTGACCGCCGGCAGCTCCTTGAGCCCTGCGATGCAGGCCTTCGCGAAGAACGACATGAAGCCCAGCCGCGCGCCGTGCTTCTTCTCGAAATCGTCCTTCAGCCGCTCGCGCAGCGACATGACCGCGGTCATGTCCACCTCGTTGAAGGTGGTGAGCATGGCGGCGGTGTTCTGCGCCTCCTTGAGGCGGTTGGCGATGGTGCGCCGCAGGCGCGTCATCTTCACCCGCTCCTCGCGGTCGGCCTTCGGGCGCGGGCCGGCCGGCACGGCGGGCTTCGCGGCGGGCGCCGGTGCGGCGGAGATCGACGAGATCGCGGCCAGCACGTCTTCCTTGGTGGCCCGGCCGTCCTTGCCGGTCGGCTGGATGGCGCCGGCGGGTACGCCCTTCTCCTCGGCCAGCTTGCGCGCGGCCGGACCGGAGGCGGCGAGATTGGCGCCCGATGGCGCAGCGGCCGCGGCGGGCGCCGGAGCGGCGGCAGGCGCCTGAGCCGGAGCCGAAGCGGGCTTGGGCGGCGCGGTCGGCGCGGCAGCCTTCGGCGCGGTCGCGCCGGCGGCTCCCGCCTCGATGTGACAGAGTACGCCGCCCACCTGGACGGATGCGCCTTCCTCCACGGCGAGGCCGGCGATGGTGCCGGCGACGCTGGCATTCACCTCGACGGTGACCTTGTCCGTTTCGAGCTCGCACAGGGGCTGGTCGACGGCGACCGTATCGCCCGCCTTTACAAGCCACTTGGCGACTGTCGCCTCGGTGACCGATTCACCCAGAGCCGGAACCTTGATCTCGACGGCCATGACTACCTCTTCTCTTCTCTGCCCGCGCTCAACCGACGGTGAGAGCGCGATCGACCAGATCGGCCTGTTCCTTGAGATGGTTGCGCGCCGAACCGGTGGCGGGCGATGCGGCTTCGGCGCGGCCGACATAGAGCGGCCGCTTGGCCTTGCCCTCGATGTTCGCGAGCGCGCGTTCGATGCGACGATCGACGAAGTGCCAGGCGCCCATGTTCTCGGGCTCCTCCTGGCACCAGACGACCTCGGCATTGGGATACTGCGCGAGCCGTATCCCGAGCCGCGTGAACGGAAACGGGTAGAGCTGCTCGATGCGCAGGATGGCGATATCGTCGATCTTGCGCTTGCGGCGCTCGGCGACGAGGTCGAAGTAAACCTTGCCCGAACACAGCACGACGCGGCGCACGTTCGCGCCGTCGACCAGCTGGTCGGTCTCCGCGAGGATGCGGCGGAACGAACTGCCCGGCCCGAAATCCGCGAGGGTCGACACGCAGTCCTTGTGGCGCAGCAGCGACTTGGGCGTCATCACCACCAGGGGCTTGCGGAAGGTGCGGCGCATCTGCCGGCGCAGCGCATGGAAGTAGTTGGCCGGGGTCGTCGGGTTGATGACCTGCCAGTTGTCCTCGGCGGAGAGCTGGAGGTAGCGCTCGAGGCGCGCGGAGCTGTGCTCCGGACCCTGGCCCTCGTAGCCGTGCGGCAGCAGCATCACCAGGCCCGACATGCGCAGCCACTTGCTCTCGGCCGAACAGATGAACTGGTCGATGATGACCTGCGCGCCGTTGGCGAAGTCGCCGAACTGCGCTTCCCAGAGGACCAGCGCATTGGGCTCGGCCAGCGAGTAGCCGTATTCGAAACCCAGCACGCCCGCCTCGTTCAGCGGGCTGTCGATCACCTCGAAGCGGGCCTGGCCGTCCGCCACGTGGTTGAGCGGGATGTACTTGGCCTCGGTCGCCTGGTCGACCAGCACCGAATGGCGCTGGGAGAAGGTGCCGCGGCCGGAATCCTGGCCGCTGAGGCGCACCGGCGTGCCTTCCGCCAGGAGCGTGCCGAAAGCCAGCGCCTCGCCGGTCGCCCAGTCGATGTTCTCGCCGGTGTCGATCGTCTTCCGCTTCTCCTGGAGCTGTCGCACGATCTTGCGGTTGAGCTCGAAGTTCTTCGGCGGCTCGGAGATCGCGTGACCGACCGCCTTCAGCCTGTCGAGTTCGACGGCCGTGACGCCCTTGCGATCCTCCTCCCCCGGCGCGACCGTGATGCCGGCCCACTTGCCTTCCAGCCAGTCGGCCTTGTTCGGCTTGTAGTTGCTCGCCGCCTCGAGCGCCTTGTCGAGCTTCTCGCGCAGCGCGTTGTCCATGGCGGCCACCTCGTCAGCCGTCACCACGCCCTCGGCTTCGAGCTTCGCCGCGTAGATTTCCTTCACCGAGCGATGCGCGCCGATCTCCTTGTACATCAGCGGCTGGGTGAACATCGGCTCGTCACCCTCGTTGTGACCGTGC